>RCMY010000526.1_pt1 | contig 35963 bp, 36 predicted proteins | sample 2041341 | NCBI WGS metagenome assembly RCMY01 (sample SAMN09708234, study PRJNA481090) | Marine sediment metagenome, whole genome shotgun sequencing project. | reverse complement strand
TCAACCTGCTGATTACAAATCAGCTGCTCTACCATTGAGCCACACCAGCATGTGGCGACCCAGAAGGGACTCGAACCCTCGACCTCCGGCGTGACAGGCCGGCACTCTAACCAACTGAGCCACTGGGCCATATATATGGTGGGAACAACAGGGATCGAACCTGTGACCCTCTGCTTGTAAGGCAGATGCTCTCCCAGCTGAGCTATGCTCCCATACACAATAAAAAATGGTGACCCCTAGGGGACTCGAACCCCTGATACCACCGTGAAAGGGTGGTGTCTTAACCGCTTGACCAAGGGGCCATAGTTAAATATTTAATTGGCGACCCAGAAGGGACTCGAACCCTCGACCTCCGGCGTGACAGGCCGGCACTCTAACCAACTGAGCCACTGGGCCACAAAAAAAATGGTGGGAACAACAGGGATCGAACCTGTGACCCTCTGCTTGTAAGGCAGATGCTCTCCCAGCTGAGCTATGCTCCCATGCATCATAAAAAATGGTGACCCCTAGGGGACTCGAACCCCTGATACCACCGTGAAAGGGTGGTGTCTTAACCGCTTGACCAAGGGGCCATATCGCCATTAATGAGTATTTATTTCCATCAGAATTAACCTAGGCGTTAACCTGACAAAGACTATAATACCTAACATTTAACAGACTGTCAACATTTTTTATGAAAAAAAATTCTAATTTGTTAGTAGCTGAGCTCCACTAAGGTGCAACCTTCCACATATTCCATGCCATGCTTCACACAAAAGTCCTGAATCTCATAGCTTCTTGCTCCAGGCTGGGCAAGAACCATTTTAATTCCATAGGCTTCCGCTTCCTTGACAATTTCCAGTCCTCTGGTCGGATTGATGACCAGATTCAGCACTTCATACTTCTCATCTTCCCCTTCCATCTCCTGGAATGATTTAAAGACGGATGGATTCTCTTCTTTGGGGTGAAGTCCTGCAACACGGTATCCTCTCCGGTTCAGTTTCTGATAGATTCTGCCGGCATATTTCATTTCATTGAGAACATCCCCGGCAACTACCCAGTTTTTATACTTCAAAAAATCTTTTGCTTCCATAAAATCCCTCCTGTTTCAGAATATTGAGCTGATTCTATATCCCTATTATACTCATAGTTTTCTTAGAATTCCATAGCTCAGCAAACTTAGACCAGACTTCACATGAAGACAAGGGGAACCACATCCCTTATAATGAAGATAAGATTACGGATTATGAAGCACATGAAAGAAGAGGAATTATTATGGAAAAACATGACATTATCATTGTAGGCGGAGGAGCTTCAGGTGTTTATCTCTCCTTGCTTTTAAAGGACTACGGCAAAGACGTCTTGCTTCTGGAGGCGAAAGACCGCATCCTCAAAAAGCTTCTCACTACAGGCAATGGAAGATGCAACATCACCAATGAGAATGTGATGAATGAGATTGAAGACCGCTATACATGCTCAAATAAAAGGTATACCTTCTCCCCTCTGTATACCTATCCTCTAGAGGAGACCTTGGGCTATTTCAGCAGTCTGGGACTTCATCTGAAAACCCTCGATGATCATAAAATGTATCCACTATCACTTCAAGCTTCCTCTGTAGTGGATACACTGAGGCTTTCACTAGAAGAAAAAGGTGTTCCTGTTCATCTGCAGTCGAAGGTGAAAAACATCAGAAAAGATCCCGGTATATTCACCCTGACGACCGATGAGAGGGAGTATCAGTGCAAGACACTTGTCATCAGCACCGGTGGAATGTCTGCTCCTAACACAGGTTCAGACGGATCCATTTTTAAACTTCTGAAAGCATTCAAGCATACGATTATTACGCCTATGCCAGCGCTGGTTCAACTTAACCTGGATGCACCCTATCTTCGGGCATTAAGCGGAGTGAAGCTGGATGGCAAAGCGACACTCTATACAAGCCAGGAGATTCTGCGGGTGGAAGAGGGTGAACTCCTCTTCACAGATTATGGCATATCCGGCCCCCCCATTCTCCAGGTGTCCCGTTTTGTCCATCCGAATCTCTTTGGGGGAAAACCACTTTATCTGCGACTGAATTTCTTCCCGGAGATGACAGAAGATGAGCTGAAAGATCTTGTCCTCAACCAGATGGCCCTGCTTTCCCATAGAACCTGCCAGGATGCACTAAGAAGTCTGCTCCCAGGCAAACTGATTCCAGTACTCCTTAAAGAGTCAGGGATTCAGAGGCCTTCCACTCTCGTCTCAGATGTGGATCCAAAGCACTTCCTGACCCTTACCAAGCTCCTGCAGAACTGGGAATTCCAGATCATGGGCACCCAGAGCTTCAATAGTGCGCAGGGCACCTATGGAGGTGTAGATACCAGAGAGGTAAAAGAAACTCTGGAGTCTACCATCGTTCCCGGACTGTACTTCACCGGTGAGGTTCTGGATGTTCTTGGCGCCTGCGGAGGATACAATCTTCAATGGGCCTGGTCTACAGCAGGAACCGTTATGAAAGCACTGACCCATCAGCTATAGAAAGAGCAGGAAATCTACGCATCAGATTTCCTGCTCTTTCATTTTCACTATCATTCTATCGGTCTTTCTGAAGATAAGGCTTCTGGACATACTGGATGAATTCTTCCATATAACTGGCCCAAGCTCCTTCATTATGGGTTTTTCCAGCTCCGATTTTAATCGTCAGCTCCTCCAAAGATGCTCCTTTCTTCAGAGCTTTCTTCAGAAAACGCATACTGTTGTCTATGTAAGTTTGCGAATGCTCATACTCAACTTTTCCTTCAGCTTCTCTTTCCTCTTCCGTTCCTACCTGAAGGAAAATACGGGCATTCCTAAACTCTCCCTCTCTCTCCAGCATCTCTAAAAAAGGCTCTTCTGAAACCCAGGACGCCAGGGAAAATATTCCAAGTGTTCCAAAGATTTCAGGATATTTAGCGCCCATATAAGCAGTCATCAGTCCGCCCATGGAACTTCCCGCCAATGCACGGTATTCTCGTTCTGTTTTCAGCGGATATTCTTTTTCCAGAAACGGAAGGATTTTTTCTATGAAGTGCTTCGCAAATCTATCCCCTTCCCCCGCCGATGAATGGTTCTCGACAGTGAAAGGCCATGGACCGTATTCATCCAGGCGCTGACCTTTAGCATTGTCAATGCCTACTACAGCCATGGGAACAGCGTTCTTTCTCTCCAGAAGAGCCTCCAAATCTTCCTGGACACCCCAGGTTACACCGCCATAGGATTCTTCCTTTTCAAAAAGATTTTGTCCATCAAACATATATAGTACTGGCAGTTTTTCTCCAGCTTTAATATGTTCTGGAAGCAGCAGCCGTATTCTTCTTTTTTCGCCTGAGACCAGTTCAACAAAGATATCTTCACGTTTCATCCATATCCACCTCAACTTCTTTTTAACCATCATAACAGGAAAGCCTGTGGAATTCATTCACCACAGGCTGATTTCTATAGAGAGTCTTTCTGGAAGGTCTGATCTCTTCTTGGACCCACAGAAATGATAGAGCACTTAATCTCAAGAAGCTCCTCGATTCTGTCAATGTATTTCTTTGCATTCAGCGGCAGCTCTTCATAGGTTTTCGCCTCTGCCACGCTGTCATCCCATCCATCAAACTCTTCATATACTGGCTCGCATTCCGCCAGATCCTTTAGACTTGCGGGGAAATAATCAATCACCTGATCCTTCAGCTTATATCCTACACAAATCTTCACCTTCTTAAGGCCTGCCAAAGTATCAATCTTCGTCAGCACAAGAGAGGTCAGTCCAGAGACACGGATGGAAGTCTTCACAATGACAAGATCCAGCCAGCCGCACCTTCTGCTTCTGCCGGTGGTGGTGCCATATTCATGACCTTCTTCACGAATCCATTCTCCAACCTCATTTTCCAGCTCCGTTGGAAATGGACCCTTTCCTACCCTCGTGGTATAAGCCTTGGTGACACCTACAGCGCGCTCGATGAACCTTGGGCCGATGCCTGTTCCGGAAGCCACGCCACCTGCTGTGGTATTGGATGATGTCACATAGGGGTAAGTTCCATAATCAATGTCCAGAAGCATACCCTGTGCACCTTCAAAAAGGACTTTTTTGCCTTTTCTGATGTCGTCATAAAGGACAACTGAAGTATCCCGCACAAAAGGCCGCAGCCTGTCTCCCAGAGTTAAGTACTGCAGGAAAACAGCCTCCTCATCAAGACCTTCTCCTCCAAGAATCTCCATAATATAACGGTTTTTCTCAAGAAGATTCAGATGAATCTTTTCCCGGAGCACATCCTCATGAAGCAAATCGCATACACGAATACCGGATCTCTCCACCTTGTCTGTATAGGCTGGTCCTATTCCTTTTCCTGTGGTTCCAATGTCGTTCTTGCCACGAGCCTTTTCCTTCAGCTGATCCAATACCTGGTGATATGGCATGATCACAGTGGCTCTGTCGCTCACCTGAAGAGTCTCAGGTGAGATTTCAACACCAAAGCCTTCCAGATACTCCACTTCTCTGAAAAATGCCACAGGATCAAAGGCAACGCCATTGCCTATGATGTTCTTCTTCGTTCCGTGGATGATACCGGAAGGAATGAGATGAAGCTTATACTGCTTTTCCCCAACTTCCACTGTATGTCCAGCATTGTTTCCTCCTTGAAAGCGAACCACAATCTCTGCACTTTCTGCCAGATAATCTGTGATTTTTCCCTTTCCTTCGTCACCCCATTGAGCACCAACGATTACTACTGTAGACATGATTTTTTCCCTCCAAATCAAATTGCCAGTATTATCTTAACAGAAACGGACAATTACATCAATTTTTTATTTATCATATGATTATATCGGAACGATAATTTAGACACGAACGATATCATCCGCTTTAATGGAGAATGTACAGCTGAACCAGCCAGGAACTGTCCCGTCCACGCCTTACCTTCACTTTTTCCTTGAGAATCAGGACAAAAACCCTGAGATTCGGTATAATGGAAGTACAAAGACCAGCAATGTTTCTGACATAGTGCGAAAGAAAAGGTGTGATCATTCATGAAAAAAGAAAAGACTGCATCGAATTTTAACCTGCCGAATCTCATCACGTCTTTTAGAGTTTTGTTGATTCCTATATTTATCTATGTATATTTCAAAAACCCAGAAGAAAATCTTCTCTATTCTGTTGTGATCTTCTTCGTGGCAGGTATCTCAGATTTCCTGGATGGATATCTGGCAAGAAAGAACAACCTGGTGACTCCTTTTGGCACTGTCATGGACCCATTGGCTGATAAGCTGATGCTTCTGACAGCGATTGTCTCTTTTACCATCACCGATGTGATTCCCTATGCCATACTGATCCTCGTAGGTGTTCGAGAGACGCTGATGATCCTTGGAGGTATTGTTGTGTATAAGATGGGTATCATCAATCCAGCCAATAAACTTGGTAAATTTGTTACTTTTTCTTTCTATATTGGAATTCTGACCCTGCTGTTCCAGAAAACCCTCGGAATCGCTTTTCTCTTTATCTCTGCGATACTTGGATTTATCGCAGGATTCAGCTATATCAGAACCACTTTAGAAAAGAAAAAACAGAAAAATAGTGCATTATAAAAGAGCCGCAGTACTGCAGCTCTTTTTCGTTTGTCTTGGAGTTCAAAAAGACTCAATCCTCATTGGACTGAAGGTAGGTATCGATGAACTGCTTGGCAGATGCAATGATACTTTTACTTTCCTTAAACGTAATTCTGGCTTTTGCCTCATCATAAGTAAGATACTCAAAGTCCAGAATCTCTTCTTCTTGGATCTGAACTTCACCCATGGAAAATCCCAAATAAAATGTCACAGTTTTTTCCACCCCAGGCTTTGGAGAATACCTGGACTTCTCCTTGAATCCCTCAATGAGACGGACCGTAAGGCCTGTCTCCTCTAAAACTTCTCTTAGCGCGGTCTCCTTGCTGGATTCTCCCGCTTCTTTGTGCCCTTTTGGAAAATCCCAATGACCACCGTTCTTATGTCTGATTAGAAGAAATTCCTTCTTTTCGTTAATAATCACAGCTCCATAGGATTTTTCTCTTTCCTGACCGAATTGAATGCCCAAAATAAACCTCCACTGGATTCTCATTTAGGTGCATCACGTCTGCACCATCCTCTACTTTCATTATACATACAATATAGAAAAAGAAAAAGGCCTGATATCATCAAGCCTTGCTTACTTTCTTTCCTAATTAATTCTGATGGACCATATCCAGTCGTGCGAACTTGGAGAATTGGCCAAGCCACGCCATTTTGACCGTTCCTACCGGGCCGTTTCTCTGCTTTGCAATAATACATTCTGCAATGTTCTTATCTTCCGTATCCTGGTTATAGTACTCATCACGGTATAGAAACATCACAAGGTCAGCATCCTGCTCGATGGAACCGGACTCTCTAAGGTCAGAAAGCATGGGTCTATGATCCGCTCTTTGTTCTGGAGCTCTGGAAAGCTGAGAAAGAGCAATCACAGGACACTGCATTTCCTTTGCCAGCGCTTTGATGGATCGGGAAATTTCTGATACTTCCTGCTGTCTGCTTTCCCCTTTACCACTCATCAACTGCAAGTAGTCAATGAGAATCAGATCTATGCCATGTTCCAGTTTCAGCCTTCTGCACTTAGAACGCATTTCTGTCACAGAAATACCTGCTGTATCATCAATATAGATTTTAGCCTGTGAGAGCGGTCCGGAGGCTCTTGCAATGTTCTCCCAGTCTCTGTCATCCAAATCTCCATTACGGAGCTTTGTCAGCTCCACATTAGCCTCTGAACAGAGAAACTTATACGCCAGCTGGTCCATACCCATTTCCAATGAAAAAATCGCAATGGACTTTCCTTCTCTTAAAGCGGCATGCTCCGCCAGGTTCAAGGCGAAGGTGGTCTTTCCCATGGAAGGTCTTGCAGCAATCAGCACCATGTCTCCTTTTTGGAAACCTGATGTCATTCTGTCCAGCTCCGGAAAGGGAGTGGAAACACCAGTGGTGGTTCCTTTATTGTTGTAAACTCTCTCAATTTCCACAAATCCGCGTTCAAGGATGGTACTGATGGCTTCAAATCCACCAGAATTTCTCTTTTCTGCGATATTGAAAATCCTTTTCTCAGCTTCCTCCACCACTACATTCACTTCATCCTGTTTGGTGTAACTGTCGTCCATGATCTCTGTGGAAGCACGGATCAGTTTTCTCAGCATAGATTTATCGGACACAATATTGATATAAGACACCAGATTCAAGGTGGTGGGAACGGAAGAGGCAATCTCCGTCAGATAGGAAATACCTCCCACATACTCCAGCTTGTCTATGGATTTCAGATGATCCGCCAGGGTAACTAAATCAATGGGCGTATCCTTGGTGAACAAATCCAAGATGGCCTGAAAAATAATCTTATGCCCGTCACGGTGGAAATCATCAGCCTGAAGCTTTTCTAAAACCGTGGCTATGGCATTTTTGTCAAGAATCATAGAGCCGATGACAGACTGTTCTGCTTCCTGGTTGTTCGGCATGATTCTCAGCGGTCTATTTTCCATACTCATCTTCTCCTTACACTAAAATTAACTTCAGAAGTTCTTCAATATCTTTTACTGGTGTGACTACGATATCTTCCATGGCGCTGGAAATATCCTGACGGTTGTCATAAGGCACCACCACATGTTTGATTCCTTTTCTTCTTGCTCCATATACTTTCTCAAATATGCCGCCCACAGGCTTTATTTTGCCTCGGATGGATATTTCCCCAGTAACTGCCATATCTTGCCTTACAGGCTTATTCTGAAGGGCAGAAATGATACACACAGTGATGGCCGCACCGGCAGATGGACCATCAATCTTGGCTCCTCCGATGACATTGACATGAATGTCATAGTCGCTCATATCAAGCCCCGTGATTTTTCGGATAACAGAGGCTGCATTGAAGACGGAATCTTTTGCCATACTGCCTGCCGTATCATTGAATCTGACGATGCCCTTGCCTCTTTCTTTCGCTGGATAGACCATGGTTTCAATTTCTAAAGTAGAGCCTATAAATCCGGATACGGCAAGACCATAAATATGGCCTACTTCTGTTTCCTGTTCCAGATTATGCACTTCATAAGGAGTGATTCTAGATATCTGAATCACTTCTTCAATATCTTTCACTGTGACAAGAATCCTTTTTCCATCTTCGATTCTTCCCTCATAAAGAATGGCACCATAGGCGTCTGCCAGGAGATTAATCGCCTTTCTGCCCTCGATGGTGTAGTTGGAGATCATCTCCGCAACACCCTCTTCAACATCAATCTGCAGTTTATTTGCAGCATCCTGAACAATTTTCTGGATATTCTTTGACGTCAACGGCTCAAAAAAGACTTCGGTACAGCGGGATCTGAGTGCAGGATTGATTTCCTGGGGCTCTCTGGTGGTTGCGCCAATGAGTACAAAATCCGCTGGTGCTCCATTGTCAAAGAGGTATTTGACATATTGTGGAGTCCCTTCATCATCCGGGTCATAATACGCGGAGGAGAATTCAACTCGCTTGTCTTCAAGGACTTTTAACAGCTTATTCTGAAGAATCTCATCCAGCTCACCAATTTCATCAATAAAAAGCACGCCGCCGTGGGCTTCTGTTACCAGCCCCAGCTTTGGCTCCGGTATGCCACCTTCTGCCAGATCTCTTTTGCTTCCCTGATATATAGGGTCATGAACGGATCCTAAAAGTGGATTTGTGATTTCGCGGGGATCCCAGCGCAGTGTTGTGCCATCCACTTCCACGAACTTCGCATCTGCCTCATAAGGTGTGAAACTGAGCTTCTTGGCCTCATTGAGGGCAATTCTGGCTGCTGTGGTTTTTCCTACCCCAGGAGGTCCATACAGGATGATATGCTGCGGATATGGAGATGAGATTTTCGAAAGAAGAGACTTAATGGCTCTCTCCTGTCCTACGATCTCCTCAAATGATTCTGGTCTTAAAAGGGATTGAAGATTTTTTGCCAGATGCTTCTCATCAAGAGCCACCAGATCCTCATACTTCTTTGTGGTCTTGGCATTCTCTGGACCTTTTTTCTTTCGAAGCACATGGAGTCTCATTTCATCAATATATTTATCCTGTTTGTCCATGAGCTCTTTTTCTACTTCTTCTTCCACTTTTCTCTGAATGTAATTTCTTGCAATGATTTCAGATATCCATTTATTGGTGTCATCCACCATGTCTGTCAGGTTGTTCTCATCAGGCATCACAAGCTTGGACATACCGTCGGATGCAATCATATTGACCGCATAGGCCTTTTGAAGGGTATCTCCTTCCATGTGCTTCTTCAGTCTGAATTTATTGATTCTAGTTTTAATGGCTCCCTTATCGAGAACATTCTCCAGTATATCCAGCTGAACATTGATTTCTGCTTGAATATCGCTGTCCTCGTAAAAAGATCTATTGAATGATTTACTCAAATTTTTGCTCCTTTAGCCTTCTTGCACAGTAACCTTCAGCTTCGTACTGATCTCAGGATAGATTTTCACTTCCACGTCGTAGCTTCCTACGAGCTTGATGGTGCCCACCAGTACTTTTTTCTTGTCAAAATCAGTATTGAAGGTTTTATTGATCAGTTCGGCAACATCCTTATTTGTAATTGCACCAAAAAGTCTGCCGTTTTCTCCGACTTTGGTCTTGATGATGAGGTCTTTATTTCTGAGAAGATCTGCAAGCTTTTGTGCTGCTTCTGTTTCTTCCAGCTTGATTCTCCGCTCATTTTCTTTCTTCAGATTGACGATATGAAGATTTTCTTGAGTCGCTTCCTGAGCAAGATTTCTTGGGAACAGGTAGTTTCTTGCATATCCATCGGATGCCTCAAGAACATCGCCCTTTTTTCCCATGTTTTTAACATCTTTCAACAGTATAATTTTCATATGTTACTCTCCTCTTTTCTATGTTTTGTGATGGCCTCCATGAGCATCTCAAATGCCTCTTCCAATGTGCTGTCCTTGATTTTGGCTCCCGCCATGGTCATATGACCACCTCCACCAAGTTCTTCAAGGATCAGCTGGACATTCAGCTCTTTGAGAGACCTTCCATTGATTATTATATCATTATCCTGACGAGTTAAAACAAATGCTGCATGAATGTCCTTAAAATTAGCCAGTTCATCTGCTGCCTGTGCTGAAAGCACAGGATCCTCAGAGTCGTCCACGGTGGCTATGGCCATCTTGTCAATGATCACCGCATTCCTGATAATCTCTGCTCTTTTATTATAGCTTTCAAGATCCTGGGCAAACATCTCACGCACCTCTTGTGTTCTGGCTCCTTGTCTTTTCAGGAAGGATGCTGCTTCAAATGTCCGCACACCTGTCTTGAAATTAAAGCTCTTGGTATCCACACGAATGCCCGCAAATAAAGCTTCCGCTTCCAGCACTGACATTTCCGGTTTATCGAAGATATATTGGATGAGCTCTGTCACAAGTTCTGAAGTAGAAGACGCATAGGTCTCAATAAATGACAGAACTGCCCCAGTAATCTGGTCCGGTGTTCGCCTATGATGGTCAATGATGACCACTTTATCAAACATACTGATGATATCATTGGAGAGTACATGATTTCTCGCATGAACATCCACGATGATCAGCGTATCCTCTCTCTTCACCTTAGCTTTTGCTCTTTCCAGAGAAATGATATCTTCTTTATACTCACTGAGTTCAATGAATTTGTCATAAATCGGACGGATATTGAGATAAGGTTCTTCATTGATGATGACAGCTTTTTTCCCTAGTCCTCGGGCAATGACTTTAATCCCCACTGCAGAACCGAAACAGTCCATATCTGGGTTTCTATGTCCCATGATGTACACCCGATGGCTGTCCTTTATTATTTCCTCCAGAGCATGGGCCACCACTCTCGATCTGACTCTGGACTTTTTCTCGATTTCCTTGGAGGATCCCCCGTAGAACGACAGATTGGTTGGGGTCTTAATGACCACCTGATCTCCACCTCTACCAAGGGCAAGTTCTTTCGCCGCTTTGGAAAGACTCTGATTTTCTTCCGGATTTCTGCCACCTTTTCCAATGCCTATGCTTAGGGTAGGTTCAATGGAGTTTCCCTGATGAATGCTCTTGATATGATCCAGCACCGGGAATTTCTTTCGGATCTGTTCATGAATGTAATACTCTGGCACTACCATCATAAATTTATTGCTTTCATATTTCCGAACCATGGCTTTCAGCTCATGGCCATAGGAGTATATATAATTCTCAATTTCTGCCAGAAGAAAAGGCTTCTTTTCCGAGTCCACGCTATTTAAGAGATCGCTGTAATTATCCACTTCAATAGACAATACAGATGTGATTTTCGCTTCCGCCTCTTTCACCATGGAAATATCATGGAACACCACAATTCTTAGGTTCTCTTCAAATTCACTCTCCTGATGTTTTACAGGAATCACAAGCACCTGATAATCTTTCTCATGGACCTTGATTTCCAGCTCATTGCTTTCTGAAACGCCTAATATTGCGCTTTTATAGTCAGGAGTGATCTCTTCGAGACGAAAATTATGGTGTTTTTCTTTGAAAAGCTCCAGTGTCTCTTTGTTATACCAGATGATTTCCCCACTCTCCCTGACGAGCACTATGGGAATGCTGCTCTTTTCCAGAGCCGCTGTTACGGTATTGGACATTTTCGTAAGAATATTTACGACAAATCTCTCCCACCGCTTTTTCTTATAAGTGTATAAGCTGTTAAAATAAAAGAGAGCGATGGCAAATGCAAGAAGCAATCCCGTGGCAAAGAGCCACTGTCCTGCAAAATACAGAAGAACAATGGAAAGGATAATCAGCAGGTTGTAGATATAGTCACTTTTTCGATACTCGTAGTATTTTTTCATACGATCTCCTTGTTCATCCTTTAAGGTTACTGCTGCTGCCTGCTTTTCAGTAATGAGTACAGACCATGGTCCGTCAGTTTTCTAAAATCGAAGGCACTGTCGATGATGCCTGCAATGGCTATGATACTCACAAGACTTGACCCGAAAATAAAGAATAGAATGACGATTCTAAAGACTGTGGGATACTTTAACTTTACTTCCATCAGATAACTAAGTAAAGACATCCCTCCTATAATTCCTGTGATACTGAATATATTGTTACCCAAGGACATCAGGGCTTCGCCGTAGTCAAATCCTGTATAAACCAGTAAGATACCTATCATGGATAAAAATAGACTGCCCATGATCAGATACATATTGGATTTGATCTCACTGAGCCTTGGCAGTGGTGTCACATAAATTCCCAGTCTTTTGAAGACCACTTGAGAAACTTTGTAAACAAAGGCTGCAGAAATCATAGCGTACATAAGAAGCACGCTGGGTAGAAGCATTATAAGGCCTTTTACGGTAAGATTGTTGAAAAAGATCAGTGCTGCGTTATCTTCCACATTCCCACCCAGGCTCTCCACCTGTTCCAGTATAGAGGGTAAGGCATTTTTGATATCCATCACAAAAACTTCAATATATTCCATCAGAGTATAATCTGTAAGGAATCTGATTTCTATGAGGAACATTGCTGTGATTCCGACTGCAATGGCGAGAGCTAGAACCACAAAATTAGCCAATGGTCCTTTTTTCTTCGAAATCATATATACCAGACCGAGGCCCATGCTGTAGTTCAGGATGGTCATAGTGATTCCATAAATCGGATCCATAAGGATGGTCACCAGTATCATTGTGGCCACAAAGGATAAGATGGTATTATTTCTTCCACCCCTATGGTAGATCAGCGCAACGATGATCGGCGCAATCACCAATGAAATTGTATTGAAAAACGGCAAAGTCCCCAGCAGCGAGAACACGGTGAGAAGCGCTACCAGCATAGACGTTGTAACGAGTTTATTTGTTTTCATCATTGTATTCATATTTAGCTCCATTTTACTTTATTATCTTGAATTTTAGCATATATGCCCAGAAGAATGAATGTGCTTTTCACTTAATATTCATTGTTCTACGCACATACCGATACTTGGATAGCAAAAAACCGTGACCCAAGGGATCACGGTTTTATCAATTAATCTTGTGTGAATGGAAGTAATGCGATATTTCTGGATCTCTTGATTGCATCGGTCAATGTTCTCTGATGCTTAGCACATGTTCCGGAAATTCTTCTTGGAAGAATCTTTCCTCTTTCAGTAATGTACTTTCTAAGCTTGGAAACATCTTTATAATCTATATGATCAACCTTATCAACACAGAAAGAACAAACTTTTCTCTTCGCTCTTCTTCCTCTAGGGTTATTTCTCTTGAAATCCCTGGATGAGTTTTCTCTGCTCATTTTTTTTCCTCCTTACCTATCGTTTAGAATGGAATATCTCCATCATCTATGGGGGTCATATCCTCATAGGATGATCCATACTCCTGGCTTGAGTTGTCTGAGTATCCACCTTCTCCGGATTGGTTCTTATTGCCCCACTCCAGGAATTTGATCTCCTCAGCAACTACCTCAGTGACATATCTTCTTCCGCCATCTTTAGCCTCATAAGATCTGGTCTGAATTCTTCCGGAAACACCCATAAGTTTTCCTTTGCCCATGTACTGAGCAGTGGATTCAGCAGACTTCCCCCAGATTACTACTGGAATAAAATCAGCTTCCCTTTGGTTGTCCTTGGAAAAACGTCTGTCAACAGCTAATGTGATCGTAGTAACCGCAGTTCCGGATCCTGGCGTGTACTTTAGCTCGGGATCTTTTGTTAGTCTACCAATTAAAACCACTTTATTCATTGCTGCACCATCCTTACTTGTCTAATTTAACAATAATATGTCTCAGTATGCCATCAGTAATTCTGAATATTCTGTCTAACTCTTTAGGTAATTCAGCTTCTGCCTGGAAATTCACCAGAACATAAACACCTTCGTTAACTTTGTCTATTTCGTAAGCAAGTCTTCTCTTACCCCATAGATCAACGTTATCAATGATACCACCTTCTGTTTCAATTACACCCTTAAACTTCTCAACAGCAGCAGTTACTGCCTCCTCGTCAAATGATGGATGTAGTATGAAAATAGTTTCATAGTTTCTCATCATGTCACCTCCTCCCCCCGGACTAAGGCCACGATTTTCGCGGCGGGGATTACATCATTAAATTTTAGCACTTATGACGTTATTATGCAAATATTATTTTTCGGTAATCACTTTTTTTGCATCTTTTTCAAATTTATTTCGTGGAAGCATGACAATTCTGTCGCATCCTTTGCATTTGATTTTGATGTCAGCACCTAAGCGGGTCACTTCCCATAAGTAGCTGCCACATGGATGCTGCTTTTTCATCTGAACAATGGTCCCAAGCTCATATTCTTTAATCAACTTACTCCTTCTCCTTAATCTTCATGATGCTGATTTTTGAGAGTTTGTAGAGCGCTTTATACATCAGACCCTCTTCAAGGCGCGCTTCCACATTTGGAAGCTCCTGTTCTGTAAACCGCATGCTGATTCCGCAACTTCCGATGATCTGTGGCGGGGTGGGATATACTGCATGAGGAATCTCATGTTTCTTGAGATCTTCTTCTCCTACTAACGCATCTGTTGTATTTTTAAAAACCAATAAGTAAAAATCCATGAAAATCCTCCAGTACACACTTTCTTTTAGATTATTATACACGAATCTCTTATTTTTACCTCATTTCATCAATACATATTTATCTGAATTTGATGTAAATTTTTCTCTTTTTCATACCAATTATTCGTTAATGTTCTATAATTATTGATAAGAAGAATTGGGAGATAAGAATATGATTTATTTAGATAATGCATCCACGTCTTTCCTTAAGCCTCAAGGGGTTTATGAAGCAGTTGATAGAACGCTCCGCGGTGGAGCGGGAAATCCTGGAAGAGGAGCCAATCGGGTTTCCATGGAAGCCGCCAAAATAATATACTCTACTCGGAAATCACTGGCTGATTTATTTGGTGTAGACCAGCCTGAATATGTGATCCTGAAATCCTCTGTGACTGAATCTATAAACACAGTACTCCTCAGTCTGCTGAAACCAGGGGATCATGTGATTTCTTCGGTGATGGAGCACAACTCTGTTCTAAGACCTCTAGAGAAGCTTCGATTAGATGGAGTGATCACTTATGACCTTCTTCCATGCAGCCACGATGGCTCTATCGATATAAGCAGAATCAGAGATTTAGAAAAGGAGAATACCAAAGCCGTTATTCTGTCTCATGCATCCAACCTTACAGGCACTATACAGCCTATTGGAGAAGTCCGTTCCAAGCTGAGGAACAAAGGTATTTTTATCATCCTTGACGCTGCGCAGTCAGCTGGGTATATACCCGTCAGGCTATATGAGATGGATGTTGACGTCATTGCCTTCACTGGACATAAAGGTCTTCTTGGGCCTCAGGGAACCGGCGGCTTTGTGCTAAACGATCGGATCAATGAGGTGTTAAATCCAATTTTCACAGGGGGTACTGGGTCCGACTCTCTTAGCTTAGTACAGCCTCTGTATCTTCCTGATAAGTTTGAAGCAGGTACTCACAATTTGCCAGGAATCGCAGGGTTAGGAGCAGGTGTCCGTTATATCCTGGAAAGAAAACCCGATATGATATCAAAATATATTGTAAATATATTAGAATTACTACTGTCAGCACTATCTGACATGACATCAATTCATCTGATTGGTTTACCTGGCACACAGAACAGATTACCTAATTTTTGTCTTTCGTTTGATCATTACACTCCCTCTGAAGCAGGTTTTGTTTTAGAAAACCAATTTAGCGTTATTACAAGAACAGGTTACCACTGCGCACCATTGGCTCATAAAGCATTGGGAACAGAGAAAACAGGCGCTCTTCGAATCAGTTTTGGTCATTTCACTACAATGGATGAAGTAGAGGAGCTTATTGTGGCACTGAAATATTTAGATGAGGTGAAAAATGGAGACTAACAGAACTTCATACATTAAGAAATATGACAAAATCCTAATTTACATTACTATATACACCATAGTGTTTTTTCTTTTTGTAAAGACACTTCCCTATACCATACCCTTTGTACTCGCCTTCGCTATAGCAGCCATTGTCAGCCCAATCGTAAAAAAGCTTATCCTTTGGACTCGTGTGAAAGTCAACGAGAATCTTCTAATACTGATCACTTTGCTCAGTTTTTATGGTCTTCTTGGCACTCTGATTGTTTCCCTGATCATTCGTCTTGTAAATCAGAGTATTTTGCTTGTCACGAACTCCATTACCTATCTCAATGATAATTATGACAGTATCGCATCATGGATTCAGGCTCAATATGAGTGGATTGCATCAAATATCCAGGAACTGGATCCTAGCATTATTGAAACAGGCAGCGAGATGCTTACCAGTGCATTGGCTTCTTTGCAGGAAATTGTAATCACTTTGGGTAAAGCGATTGGTGGTTTTGCATTGAATATTGTGGCAGGCCTTCCAAATCTGATGCTGATTATCATCTTTACCATCGTCTGCTCCTTCTTCTTCACAAAGAAGCTGCTGAATAATCCAGAATTTATTTATGCTTATCTCCCCACATCCGATCGTGAGGAGAACAAAGTAAAAAATATCATTACCCAAGGAAAAAATATGGTTGTCCGGTATGGTGTCTCCTATATGTTGATTATCTTAATAACGGGTGTCATTTCTGTAGTAGGTTACCTCATTCTTGGAGTTCCTTATCCGCTGGTCTTAGGACTTATTACAGCATTTCTTGATCTACTGCCTGTCCTGGGTGTTTCTGCGGCATATGTTCCTCTTGCGATTTATTACTTCTTCCAAGGTAATTATACCGTGCCTATAGGACTAGGTATTCTTTGGATCATTGTTGCTGTTGGCAGAAATATTTGGGAACCTAAAATACTATCCAGCAGCCTGGACATAAATCCTGTGATCACCATTGGTGCCATCTTCATCGGACTTAAAATGGCTGGAGTCTTAGGAATGTTTTTCCTGATCTTTATGGCTGTGGGCTTTAAAGTGCTCCAAACTGTTGGTGTGCTTGATACATTCCAACCAAGTGAAGTAAAGAAAAAGAAGGTCCCTGACAGAAAAGCAAAGAAATAAGAAGAAAATAAGAGTGCAGCTTTTGCTGCACTCTTATTATTTCTTCTCTAACCCTAGAGCCTTATTCATCGCGTAAATTTCTTCATCAGACAATGCATATTTTGATGTGCCCTTAGAAATGGGCTTTGCATATGAAGTGCTGATATTTCTTCCAAAAATGCTTGTAATAACAACCCCATCATTTTTATTGTCTAAAAGCGCGACACTATAGCTGAGATCACTTCCAATATCCTCAAAAGCCTTGAATCTTACAACTCCAACCTTCTGAATGCAATGATTAACCTGATTGCTCAGGAGTTTTAAATCTTCCAATGCTACTTTCGCATCCACATAGGTTTCATCAATTTTTCTCTGATATCCCTTTATCATATCCTCAAGACTACCTTTGTCGGCATCCTTCATCAGAAGATTGTATCTCTTCTTCAGTTTCCTGTTTGATACAAACATGAGGATAAAAAGCACAACCATGATAATAATAGATGCTGCTATAGCCAACAATACTATTTCCAAATTACTGTTGATAAATGTACTAATGATCGTAAAATCCATGCTAACTCCTACTCTTCCAGCTTCAGATACTCAAGCAACCGATTGAGGTCTTCCATGCTGTAATACTCAATTTCTATTTTCCCTTTGTTTTTAGCTTTCGGTTTTAATAATACTTTTGTTCCCATGCTTTTGGCAAGTCTTTTTTCAATATCTTTATAGTAGGGATCCATCTTCATTTTTCTTGCAACCGGTTTTACTTTATGAAAAGAAGCCACCAGACTCTCTGTTTCTCGGACACTCAGACCTTCATCAATCACTTTCTGGGCTGCTATGTACTGGTCTTCTGTATTTTCAAGGCCAAGCAGTGCTCTACCGTGACCTTCACTGAGAATCTCCTCGATCAGGAACTGCTGTACTCTCTCATCAAGATGAATAAGTCTCATTGTGTTTGCAATACTTGTTCTTGATTTTCCGATTTTTTTCGCCAGTTCCTCTTGCGTCAGCTTAAAATCATGTATAAGCCTTTTGAATGCCGAAGCTTCTTCTATGGGATTCAAATCTTGGCGCTGAATATTTTCTATAAGTGATACTTCAAGAACTGTAGAATCTGCAATGTCCATAACAATGACTGGTACTTCTTTTAAACTGGCTTTTTTAGCAGCTCTCCAACGTCTTTCACCAGCAATGATACAATAATCTTCTCCATCCTTTTGAACAATAATCGGTTGTATCATGCCATGTTCTTTAATAGATTCAGAAAGGAGAACTAACTTCTCTTCATCAAAGTATTTACGAGGCTGTTTTTTATTCGCTTTAATCTTATTGATATTCAACACAGTTACAATCTCTTCTTCCTCTGGAATCAGCTGATTTAAACCTTTCCCTAATCCAAACTTTTTCGCCATTAGTTACCTCCTTTTTGCTTGCGTAAAAATTCATTTGCCAGATCCTCATACGCTTCTGCGCCTTTTGCTCTAGGATCATACAATGCGATAGGCATTCCAAAACTGGGGGACTCTGCCAGTCTAATATTTCTTGGAATCGAGCTTTCGTAAACAAGTTCACCAAAATATGATTTCAGTTCTTCTGCCACCTGAATTTGAAGGTTTCTTCTTGGATCAAACATGGTTAATACAACACCTTCGATCTCCAGATTCTTGTTCAGTCCATTATTCACCATTTGTATGGTCTTTACAAGCTGACTGATTCCTTCAAGAGCATAATATTCACATTGCATTGGTATTAGAACACTGTCCGAGGCAGTTAACGCATTGATTGTCAGAAGACCCAGTGATGGCGGACAGTCAATGATGATGAAATCAAATGATTCCTCCAGCAGTCCAAGTTTTGTCTTCAGTATTGATTCCCGATTCTCCATATAGCTCAACTCAAGATCAGCACCGGCTAAATTCATATTTGAAGGAATTATCTTTAAGTTTTCTATGTTCTCCACAGAAATAACCGTATTATTAATATCTGTTTCACCAACCAGCAATTCATAGGTAGTGTTTTCTATGTTATCCTTATCAACGCCAAGCCCGCTTGAGGAATTTCCTTGTGGATCAATATCGATAACAAGAACCTTATGCCCCTGCAGCGCAATATAAGCTGCAAGATTGATGTTCGTGGTCGTCTTCCCAACACCACCTTTTTGATTGAAAATGCTCACAATCTTCATAAAAGTCCTCCTGTCTATTCTCTTACTGTTGATTATAACCTTATTATGTGATTTTTCATAGCGAAGCTGTAATGTTTCACGTGAAACATTACAGTCTGGATTTGACTTTCTGATTGTTTCACGTGAAACATTCAATCTTATACTATCTTATAACTCTCTGTTTCCAGTACTTTCACTGTACATTCATCCAGTTTTTAAATACCTACTAGTTTTAGTTTATTTTCTTATTTTCATAACTAACAATGCGATGTCTGGTCCGTCTTCTCCATGGCATTTGAATACAAGAAGATGTTTCACGTGAAACATACAATCTTATAAGCTCTTTTAACCTTCTGTTTCCAGTTTCTTTCATTGTGCAAGAACTCAACATTTTTAAACAGCTATATAATCTTGTTTTTTTTTCATTTATTGCAACTGGTGTTACAATGACTATTCAGTTTTATTCATAACATATAAAAGCAAAAAAATGTTTCACGTGAAACATTCCACGTGAAACATTCAATTTCCTTATTTGATTAGTGATTTTTTGATGGCTGCTGAAGATCTTGGATAACTCTTTGGCGTGTTCTTAATTTTTTCGATAATCACCAGATTATGCTTGTAGTCCAGCCCTTCAATTGTAATTTCTTTAATCTCACGCAACTTGCCACCTAAAATTTCTATGGCTTTCGTCGCTTCTTTGATTTCATCTTCTACTGCTGGTCCTTTTAAAGCTATAAAATATCCACCTTTTTTCACATAAGGGATACACAGTTCAGAAAGCAATGTGAGATTCGCTACCGCTCTCGATACGGCGATATCATAATTTTCACGATGTTCTTCAAGTCTTGCACCATCTTCAGCTCTACTGTGAACAAACTGAACATCAGACAGTTCCAGTTCTTCAGAAACTGCTCTTAAAAAATTCAACCTCTTGTTCAATGAATCTAATAATGTGAGTTTCGTCTCTGGCATCATAATTTTCATCGGAATTCCAGGGAATCCAGCGCCAGTGCCTACATCAATGATGTGTTCAGCTTTCAAAACTTCCTTGAACTCAAATACTTTGATCGAATCAATAAAGTGTTTCTTGAAAATTTCCTCATCTTCTGTAATAGCAGTTAAATTCATCTTCTCGTTCCACTCTTTGAGAAGATTTTTATACTTCTCAAATTGCCTGTATTGATTTCTATCAATTGAAATGCCAAGGTTCTTTACACTTTCTTCCATCAATTCAAAATACATTTCATCTCTCCCGGCTTTTTTTCTTCGTCTCCAAATAAATCTGAATTACTGTGATGTCTGCAGGATTCACACCTGATATTCTTGATGCTTGCCCAAGATTCACTGGTCTAAGCTTGTTCAGCTTCTGGGCTGCTTCGATTCTTAACCCTTTTATGGTAAAGTAATCTTCAATTCCATCAAGCTTCTTCTGCTCATATTTTGCAAATTGTGCGACATCTTCAAACTGCTGCTTTATGTATCCTTCGTACTTACTCATAATATTAACTTGTTCTTGAATATCGATGCGAAGCTGAGGGCGATCCGGATCAAAATCTGCTACTTTGAAATAATCCAGCTCAGGGCGCTTTATGAGTTCATACAGTGATGTGGGCTTCTTCAGTTCTGTTGAACCTTTCTTTTCCAGTAACTCATTAACTTCTCGTTTTCCAGTAACCTGAACATTTTTCAGACGTTCCAGTTCCTTCTCAATCATTTCTTTTCGGTACAGATATTTTTCATATCTCTCATCTGAAACCAGACCCACTCTTCTACCAATCTCTGTAAGCCTCAGGTCTGCATTGTCCTGTCTTAGAAGGAGTCTGTATTCCGCACGGCTGGTCATCATACGGTAGGGTTCATTGGTGCCTTTTGTTACAAGATCATCGATGAGTACTCCAATATATCCTTGTGAGCGGTCCAGTACCATCGGTTCTTCTCTCCTGATCTTAAGTGAAGCATTGATTCCTGCCACTATACCCTGTGCAGCCGCTTCCTCATAACCCGAGGTACCATTGATCTGACCTGCGCCATAAAGACCTTTGATATTTTTAAATTCTAAAGTTGGGAATAACTGAAGAGGATCAATCATCTCATATTCAATCGCATAACCAGTTCTTGTGATCTCAATTTCTCTAAATGCAGGGATAGTTTTCAGCATCTCAATCTGAACTTCTTCTGGTAAGGAAGAAGACATCCCCTGTACATACATCTCATTTGTTTCTTTGCCTTCAGGCTCTACAAAAATCTGATGCCTTGATTTATCAGGAAATCGGTAGATTTTATCTTCAATAGATGGGCAATATCTTGCGCCAACGCCTTCTATGCTTCCATTAAACATGGGTGAACGGTCTCTGTTTTTTGCAATTACTTTATGTGTCTCTTCATTAGTATATGTAAGATAACAGCTGATTTGATTCCGGTCTACTGGTGCTTCAAGGAAGTGGTCATGAACAAATGAGAAGGGGATAATCCGATCATCACCCTTTTGTTCTTCCATCAAAGAAAAGTCGATACTTCTCTTATGAACTCTTACCGGTGTACCTGTCTTGAAACGATGCATTTCAAAACCGATTCTCTCGAGACTTTCTGACAGCAGTTTTGAACTTGCAAGACCATTTGGACCGCTCTCATAGGATGCTTCACCAATAATAATCTTACTTGCCAGGTACGTCCCTGTACAAAGTATAACAGCCTTCGCCATAAAATTTCCGCCATTTCTGGTGGCAACACCTTGTACTTCTCCATTCTCGACGAGAAGATCTGTTACCTCAATCTGCCTCAAAAACAGATTCTCAGTGTTTTCAATTACTTTTCTCATCTCTTTTTGATACTCAACTTTATCAGCCTGGGCTCTAAGAGAATGAACTGCAGGACCTTTGGATGTATTCAGCATCCTTGACTGAATCAGGGTTTTATCAATATTGACCCCCATCTCTCCTCCAAGCGCATCGAGCTCACGAACCAAATGGCCTTTGGATGTTCCACCGATATTGGGATTACATGGCATAAACGCCAAACTTTCAATATTCATGGTACACATAAGTGTTTTTAATCCCAGTCTTGCTGAAGCCAGTGCAGCCTCACAACCCGCATGTCCAGCTCCTACAACAATCACATCATAGTGACCTGCTGTATATGTTAACATAATTTTTCACCTCTATTTTCCTATGCAGAAATCGCTGAATATTTTATCCACCAGATCTTCAGATAGGGTATCTCCAGTTATTTCACCAAAATAATTCCATGAAGCATTGAGATCAATAGCAGCTAAATCTAAGGATATCCCTTGGTCTATGGCTGTCTTTGCTGCATGCATTTTTTCATTTGCCCGCATCAGTGCTTCTTTGTGTCTTCGGTTCGTTACCATATAGTCTTTTGCTTCCACTTGTCCATGGAAGAACAGCTGCTTGATTTTATCTTTCAGCTCATTGAGTCCATAGCCATTAAGGGCTGATACCTGAATGGTTTCACCCAGGTAATATCCTTCCAGTTTCAGCTTCTCTTCCAAGTCCACTTTATTAACAAGTGTTACTATTTTTCTATCTTTTATATATTCTATAATATCGATATCTTCTTGATCCAATGGCCTGGAACTGTCCAAAACAAACACAATCAGATCTGCTTCATCAATTTTGCTTTTGGAGCGATCCACACCGATCCTTTCAACAACATCATCGGTTTCCCTGATACCTGCTGTATCTGTTATTTTTATTGGAATACCATCAATATTGAGATACTCTTCTATGATGTCTCTTGTAGTTCCTGGAATATCCGTTACAATGGCTCTATTCTCTTTAAGAAGCGCATTCATGAGTGAGCTCTTGCCTACGTTGGGCTTTCCTATGATTGCTATACTAAGTCCATCTCGAATGATCTTTCCTTCCTCTGAAGTTCTGATAAGACTTCCAACTTTCTGAAGAAGTTCTGATAGTTTCTCACTGACTTCCTGACCTGTTGTAAACTCCAAATCTTCTTCTGGAAAATCAACGGTTACTTCTATAAAAGCCAACAGATTCAGGATGCTGTCTCTGATCTCTTTAATTTCAGCAGAAAGCTTGCCACCACTCTGTTCCAACGCTGCTTTCATGGAGAGGTCCGTTTTGGCCTGAATGATATCAATGACTGCTTCTGCCTGGGAAAGATCGATGCGTCCATTCAGAAAAGCCCTTTTGGTAAACTCTCCAGGCTCTGCTGGTCTGGCACCGGCTTGAAACACTTCATTAAGTACGGACTCTGTTGCCACTCTGCCTCCATGACAGTTGATTTCCACCACATCTTCTGCAGTGAAGCTCTTGGGTCCTTGGAAGAAGCTCACAAGGACTTCATCGACAATCTCATCATCAGCGCCAATGATATGTCCATACTGGATGGTCCAAGGTGCTGCTTCCATAAAATCTGTTTTATTTTTTATCTTAAATATCTTTGACACGATTTCTTTGGATCTGTCTCCAGATACCTTTATGATTGAAACACCACTTTCACCTACAGCTGTTGAAATCGCAGCTATTGTATCGTATGCTCTCATAAAAACCTCCTAAGGGTTCTGACTATATCATCATAGAACTACGCGGTAGTCCTTTATTTTCAAATGAAATGAAGCGTTATGCTTCTGAACAATTCTATAGTGATTTTAAAAGAATTTCAAGTCTCTCAAAGAAGCACTTTAGACTATTCTTAACCATAAATTTGATTTATGCTTTTTTTGCTACAAAAAAGCCTGAGATGATCTCAGGCTCCTACATTACATATCCAGTTCTATGACAACTCTTCTGAAAGGTTCCTCGCCAACACTACGTGTTGTGATTCCATCAATTTGCTGAAGCTTAGAATGAATGATTCTTCTTTCATATGGATTCATGGGTTCAAGCTTCATGCTTCTTCTATACTTTTTCACCTTGTAAGCTGTCTTTTCTGCTAATCTTTCCAGTGTCTCTTCTCTTTTTCTTCTATAACCTTCCGTATCCAGAATCACTCTGATGTACTCATCTTCACGATTCTTATTTACTACAAGGCTTGTAAGATACTGAAGAGAATCCAGTGTCTCACCACGGTATCCTATGACAAGACCCATTTTAGGACCAGATATATCTACCTTTAGGATGTTGTCTGCTAAAGAAGCATCCAATTCAGCTTCTATATCCATCTTTTCAAAGACACCTTTCAGGAACTGTACTGCTTCTTCTTTATGATTTCTGGAAACAGTCACTTTTTCAGTTTGCATTTCTTCAGGAGAAGCCTGAAGGCTTTCCTTCACTTCAGCAATTTCTTCCTGAATGACATCCACCTGGATGATTGCTGGCTTGGATCCAATAAGTCCAAGGATTCCTTTTGAACCTTCTTCGATGACCTTATATGTAATTTTGTCTTTTGTTACCTGAAGCTCCTTCAGTGCTGTCTGAAGAGCATCTTCCACATTCTTACCTGAAAACTGCATACTATTCATTTCAATACCACCTTATTTGGCAATCATTACCAACAAACTACTATTTGATGACCTGCTCTTCTTTTTTCTTCTCTGCCGCATTAATAATCAGCCCTTGAATCATTCGGAATATGTTTCCGGTAATCCAGTAAAGTCCTAAAGCGGAGTTGGATGTGTATGTAATCCATCCAAATAATACTGCCATCATATACTGCATTTTATTAGCAGAGGCTGCTGCAGGGTTATCTGCGGACTTGGTTCTCATGGTTGTAATATAAGTTGAAAGAAGCATTGTTCCTACAGAAAGTGCTGCAAGAATGAGGTTGTTGTTTGCAGACAAATCTGGAATCAACGGTGTGAATCTCATACCTGTGAGCTTACCGTCTGCTGCCAGCTGTCTGAATACACTGAACATCGCAATGAAAATAGGATAAGTGATGAGTAGGGGAAGACATCCACCAAACATACTTACATTATTTTCTTTGTAGAGTTTCATCTGCATTTCCTGCATTTTCTGCGGATCATTCTTGTACTTCGCTTGAAGCTTTGCAACTTCCGGTTGAAGTGCCTGCTGCTTTCGCATGGTTTTCATCTGAGATAAATTGACAGGTAGCATGAGGATATTAAACAGTATAGTAAAAAATACAATGGTAATACCCCATTGATTTCCTGGATCTGCAACAAAAAGTTCTACTACAGATTTCAGCTGCTCAAAAATCCAAATAAATAATTGATTCAATTGAGACAATCCTTTTACCTCCAAGTTTTATTCAACCGGATCATACAGGCTTCCTTTATAAAAAGGATGGCATCTTAAAATTCTCCTGATAGCCATATAGCCTCCTTTAAGCGCACCATACTTCTCTATGGCATCAATGGCATAGACAGAGCATGTTGGTGTAAACCTGCAGCTGGGAGGCGTGTTAGGAGAAATATACTTTCTGTAAAATCTAATTGATCGTAACAGTATTTTTTTCATCATTTTTTAGACCCGCCTTTTTAAAGACGTGCATCAGTGATTTTTCGATTTCGGCATAACTCTTATCATGACTTGATACTCTGGCAATGATCACAAAATCATATCCTGTGTCAAAAACTTCTTTGTTCAGACGATATGATTCGCTGATCAGTCGCTTTACCCGACTCCTGACTACGCTCTTACCTACTTTCTTGCTGACAGAAATTCCTATCCTATTATAAGGAACTCCTTGAATCTGGTTTCTTCTGTTTTTAAACACATACAAAACCAGAAGATGATTGGCAAAAGATCGGCCTCTCCTGTATACGACTTGAAATTCACCGTTTTTCCGAATCTTTTCATGTTTCATGGAGATAATCCTTTCTTGACATTACAGAAAAAGGCCACATTTAAGCGACCTTATGCTGATAATCTCTTTCTTCCTTTTGCTCTTCTTCTCTTAAGAACGTTTCTACCATTCTTAGTAGCCATTCTCTTTCTGAAGCCGTGTTCTTTCTTACCCTGCTTCTTCTTAGGCTGAAATGTCATCCACATGTTGACACCCCCTTCGTATACTTTATTCATATTAGTCTTAAGCGCAAAAAATGCGCACTTAACCCAATACTTCGATTTTACTACACTATTATACTCATGGTGAGGAAGGGTGTCAAGAAAACTCGAAGAGTCTCTTTACTATTTATTTAGACCATGGTATTTGTGGATAACTCATTGTCCCATGGAAGGACCATATGCTATCATAGAAAAGAATTGTTGATAACTTACTCTATTTTCTGTAGTTTTCCACAATTGTGGATAACCCTGTGAATAAACTGTTCCTTTTCTGTCTAAAATATATTATACTGTTTCTGTACCCTTGATACTGCAATGTTCTAGCACTACGTACAATGTGAGAAACTTCTCTTAATCTATTGTGGATTTTATTCAGAAGTCTTCTTATTACACTTTATCAACAGCTGAAACTTCTTATTTATCAACATAGTTTCTGGAATTATTTATTTTATATTTTTCTGTAGATAACCTGTTTAAAACTTGTTTATTCAGGTACTTTTATTTTTAAAATTATTTTTATTTTATTAGGAGGACATAATACATGAATACCCAATTAGCTGAAACCTGGGAAAAAGTACTCAAGATTCTTAAGGTGGAGATCATGTCTGAGGTAAGTTATAACACTTGGATTCTTGGATTGAAACCAATAGGAATGAGAAATGGTGTATTCATGATCAGTGTACCCAATGAACTGACGCTGGATATCATTAACCAGCGATATATGCTTTTATTTAAAGAATCCATCAAACACGTTCTGAACCAGGATGTGGATGTGCAGTGTATGGTTGGTGAACCAGAATCTGATGATTCAAAATCAGAGGAAGAAATGCAGAAAGATGTCATCAAGCCTGCAGCAGAAGCTTTTGGCTCTCTCAACTCCAAATACACCTTTGATTCGTTTGTCATCGGTAACTCCAACAGATTTGCGCATGCTGCCTCTGTAGCCGTTGCTGAATCACCAGCAAATGCCTATAATCCACTCTTTCTGTATGGTGGAGTCGGACTTGGAAAAACGCATCTCATGCATGCCATTGGCCATCATATTCAGGCAAACAACCCAAAGGCTAAGGTGGTCTATGTTTCTTCAGAGAAGTTCACCAATGAACTGATCAACTCTATCCGATATGATAAGAATCTTGATTTTAGAAACAAATATAGAAATGTGGATGTGCTTCTGGTGGACGACATACAGTTCATTGCTGGAAAAGAAAGTACCCAGGAAGAGTTCTTCCATACTTTCAATGAACTCTATGAAGCAAGAAAACAGATTATCATTTCCAGTGATAGACCACCAAATGAAATCCCTACATTAGAAGACCGTTTGCGGACACGTTTTGCATGGGGGCTTCAGGCAGACATTCAGGCACCGGATTTTGAAACAAGAATTGCAATTCTCAAGAAGAAAGCAGAGATTGAGAAATACGTTGTTTCCTCTGATGTCATGGTCTATATCGCAACTAAGATCAAATCCAATATCAGAGAACTGGAAGGGGCTCTTACAAGAGTAATGGCTTATTCCTCATTAACCAACAACAAAAACATCACCGTTGATTTAGCTGCAGAAGCACTGAAGGACATCATCTCTTCCTCACAAACCAGATCCATTACCATCGATCTGATTCAGGATGTGGTGGCGAATTATTATAATCTTTCCGTTCAAGAGCTGAAATCACAAAGAAGAACAAGAAACGTGGCCTATCCACGGCAGATTGCCATGTATCTTTCAAGAAAACTCACGGATATGAGTTTACCTAAAATTGGTGATGAATTTGGTGGCAGAGATCATACCACTGTCATTCATGCCTATGAAAAAATCAGTACAGCACTAAAAAGTGATGATTCACTTGCCAGTGCCATCAGGATCATCACTAAAAAGGTGAACAGCCAGTAATTCACAAGTTATTAAATTGCCTGTTCATCCACATGTGGATAATTTTATTTTAAAAATGGCTTGTGGAGAACTGTGGATAACTTGAGTAGGATCTCAAAACTTATTCACATGGTTTCAAATCAGCAGATTTCTACAGCCTCATGGTTTATTTCACTTATCCACATAATACCGCCGCCTACTACTACTATTACTAAATAATCTATTATATTATTACTCTTTTGCGTGGACGAAATCATTCACTGTGCAGCAAAAGTATCCCCACGAAACATTGTTTTATCTTATGAAATTGGGAGGATTGCATCATGCATTTCAGATGTCAGAAAAAAGATCTTGTAGAAGGAATCTCAACCGTACAGAAAGCGATTTTGGGAAAATCTCCTATGGCAGTTTTAGAAGGAATTTATATTGAGACTGGTGCCAATGAAATTATCATGAGAGGTTCTGATATAGACCTCAGTATTGAAACATTGGTTTCATCAAGTGTTCTGGAGGAAGGTAGACTGGTCATCGACTCTAAACTATTCGGTGACATTATCAGAAAGCTCCCAGATGCTACTGTAGAGATTGCTACAATGGAAAACAATACAATCCTTATTTCCTGTGAAAACTCAGAGTTCAATCTTCTATACTTAAATGCTGAAGAATTTCCAACGCTCCCAGAAATCGGAAATAGAGAAAAGATTTCTATCAGAGAAGATGTTTTTAAAAATCTTATCAAAGCGACATCCTTTGCCGTAGCACAGGATGAATCCAGACCAATTCTTATGGGTGTACTCTTTGAAGTGAAGAATAAAGTGCTCAATATGGTCGCTCTGGATGGATTCAGACTGGCTCTTCGCAGTGAATATTTGGAATCCAATGAAGATCTATCCGTGGTCATTCCAGGTAAAACACTCAATGAAGTCTCCAAGATCCTTGGAGATAAAAATGAGCTTCTCTATATCAGCTTCAATGAGAATCATATTCTTTTCGAAGTTCAGAATACAAAAGTGGTTTCCAGGCTTCTTTCAGGAAGCTTTATCAAGTACGAATCGATTATTCCAACAGACTATAAACTGCAGTTCAAAGTGAAAAGAGCACTTCTGGCACAAAGTATTGAAAGAGCCTCACTGATGGCAAAAGAAGGTTCCTCTAAGCTGATCAAACTTCAGATCGAAAATGACCGTGCAGTGATTACATCCAATTCACAGTTTGGTAAAGTAAAAGAAGACGTACCGGTTCATATGGAAGGGGATGCCATTGAAATTGCTTTCAATGCAAACTATCTGCTGGATACTTTAAAAGTCATGGAAGAAGAAGAGATTGTTCTGGAGATGACCTCCAGTGTCAGTCCGGCCATCATTAAAAATACGGTGGTAGACAACTGTATTTACATGGTGCTGCCAGTTAGATTAACCAGATAGGGGGAAATTATGGAAATTAAAATCAAGACTGAATTTATCAAGCTGGATTCATTTTTGAAATGGGCGGGGGCAGTTTCATTAGGGTCTGAGGCAAAAGCTTATATTCAGGAAGGGCTAGTGAAAGTTAACGACGAGGTAGAGCTGAGAAGAGGAAAGAAAATTTATCCAGGAGACAAAGTTGAATTCAATGGAGAAGTTTTCATCGCTGTGGCTGAATAATTCCAGATAAAAATTGCAATATGTATTGAGCTTTATACCACATAGAAGGACGGCCTTCTGTGTGGTATAATATATTGTAGGAGATTTTTTATGAAAATTAGAAACATCAGTCTGATGAACTATCGGAATTATGATCAACTTAATATTGAATTAGGCAAGGATGTCAATGTCTTTCAAGGAGAAAATGCCCAGGGAAAAACCAATATTCTTGAGGCAATTTATTATTGCGCCTTTGGAAGATCACACAGAACCGTGAAATCTAAAGACCTGATCCTATGGAAACAGAGCATTGCGCAGATTAAAGTTTATATTGAAAAGGACCGCTTGGATAAGACCATTGATATTCAGATGCTTTCTGATGGAAGAAAATCTGTTTCCATCAATAAAGTAAAACTGACAAAAATAGGTGATCTCTTGGGCGTCTTGAATGTAGTGATGTTCTCTCCAGAAGACTTGAAGATTGTAAAAGAATCTCCTGGAATTCGACGGAGATTTCTAGATATGGAAATCAGTCAGCTGGATAAGGGATACTATAACGCTCTTGTGGGATACAATAAGGTGCTTCAGGAAAGAAATGCATTATTGAAATCAAGAAGAATGGATCGTAATGTTTTGGACATTTATGATGTGAAGCTGGCAGAGTACGGAAGCTATATCGTAAAGCAGAGAATTAACTATGTCGCACTGCTGAATACTCATGGAAAGCCTATCCATTATGAAATCACCACGGGGAAAGAGGAAATCGACTATGAGTATAAGTGTTCTTTTTCTCTAGAGGGAGATCTTAAAGAGAATCTTAGAAAAGAACTTTATAGAAAAAGAGATACAGACATAGAACGTGGAACTACTTCTTCAGGAGTACATAGAGATGATTTCACGATTCATATCAATGGGATCGATGCAAAAGATTTTGGGTCTCAGGGACAGCAGAGGACGTCTGTCCTTACGATGAAATTTGCATCTCTTGAAATCATTAAAAAGCTGAAAGGAGAATATCCTCTTCTGCTGCTGGATGATGTGCTGTCTGAGCTGGATCTATCCCGTAAAAAGTTCATTCTAAAATCCATAGAAAATATTCAGACTGTAATTACCTGTACTGGTGTTGAGAATGTGGAAGCATACTTAACAGGAAGTTACAGGCTCTTTACTGTAAGAAACGGAACAGTGGAACAAGGAGGTGTCTAGAATGTTTTTACACTTAGGAGAAAATGTAGTCATCCCAATGAAAGCGATTATTGGGATTTTTGATGTGGAATCCTCTATGTACAGCTCGGACACCAGCCAGTTTCTGCGATTGGCCGAGGAAGACGGTTTTGTGACGAGAATCACAGATGAGAAACCCAAGTCCATCATTATTGCGGAAATTGAGCATAAGTCCGTCATCTATCTTTCACCCATATCATCAAAGACCCTATCCAAAAGAACAAAGTACCGATTTGAAGACTAGAAGGAGGCCATGGAATGGTAGAGAACAACATGGATCAAACCATGAAAGAAGAAATAGAAGAAATTCGTGAGAGTATCAATGGAGATAGAAGCAACACAAAGGTAGAAGAGGCTTATGGCGACAGCAATATTCAGGTTCTGGAAGGCTTGGAGGCTGTAAGAAAAAGACCGGGTATGTACATTGGTTCCACTTCTTCAAGAGGTCTTCATCATCTGGTCTACGAAATAGTTGACAACAGTATCGACGAAGCACTCGCAGGATACTGCACCCATATTGAAGTTACGATACATAAAAACAACTCCATAACGGTTGTGGATGATGGCCGAGGAATGCCAATTGGTATGAATGAAAAGCTTGGCAAGTCCACTGTAGAAGTCATCATGACGGTTCTTCATGCAGGTGGAAAGTTCGGCGGTGGAGGATATAAAGTTTCGGGAGGACTTCATGGTGTAGGAGCTTCTGTCGTGAATGCTCTTTCTGAAACATGTGTAGTAGAGATTCGAAGAAACAATAAGATTTACCGTCAGAAGTTCGAGTTTGGAAATCCCATTGGCGGACTGGAAGAGATTGGTGTTTCTGAGCACACAGGAACAACAACAACATTTCTTCCGGATAAAACTATATTTGATGAAGTGGAATATGATTTTGAAATTCTCTCTGAGAGACTCAGAGAGCTTGCATTCCTCAATAAGGGGCTGCGTATCTCGCTGACGGATGAACGTGAAGAGGAAGAAGGAAAGGCAAAAGAAGAATCCTACTTTTATGAAGGTGGAATCAAGTCTTTTGTGGAGTATCTCAACAGAAACAAAGAAGTGCTGCATAAAGAGGTCGTGTACATCGAAGATATGAAAGACGAGTATATCGTAGAAGTGGCGATGCAGTTTAATGACAGCTACAATGAAAATATTTTCTCCTATGCAAACAACATTGATACCATTGAAGGTGGAACACACCTGGATGGTTTTAAAAGAGCCCTCACAAGAGTTGTCAATGACTATGGAAGGCGATTTGGACATCTGAAAGAAAATGATAAGAACCTTTCCGGAGATGATATCAGGGAAGGTCTTACTGCGGTTGTTTCCGTAAAGCTTATAGACCCACAGTTTGAAGGTCAGACAAAAACAAAGCTTGGCAATGCAGAAGTCAGAAGTATTGTAGACAATATTGTAGGTGGTGCACTTTCCATCACTTTGGAAGAAAATCCTGCCATTGGTAAAATCGTCATCGATAAAGCCCTCATGGCTGCAAGAGCTAGAGAAGCTGCACGTAAGGCGAGAGAACTGACCCGTAAGAGTGTCCTCGAAAGAACGACACTTCCGGGAAAACTTGCAGACTGTGCTTCCAAGGATCCATTGGAATCTGAAATCTACATCGTAGAGGGAGATTCCGCGGGTGGTTCTGCGAAGCAAGGAAGAAACAGACAATTCCAGGCGATATTGCCTCTTCGCGGAAAAATCATGAATGTAGAGAAGGCAAGACTGGATAAAATGTTGGGATCTGATACCATCCGTTCTATGATCACTGCCTTTGGCGCAGGAATCGGTAAAGATTTTGACACCACAAAACTGAGGTATTCCAGAATCATCATCATGACGGACGCCGATGTGGATGGTGCCCACATCAGAACGCTACTTCTTACATTCTTCTACCGTTATATGCGTGAGCTCATTGAGAAGGGGCATGTCTATATTGCGCAGCCGCCTCTTTATAAGATCACAAAAGGCAAGAATATGCAGTATGCATATTCTGATAAGGAAATGGAAGAAATTGTGGAGAGTATGGGTGGAAAAGATTCATCCATCGCACTTCAGAGATATAAAGGTCTTGGTGAAATGAACGCTTCACAGCTATGGGAAACTACGATGGACCCAGAGCATAGAATTCTTCTGCGTGCGGACATTGAGGATGCTAAGTCAGCAGATGAGATCTTTACCATTCTTATGGGAGATAAAGTAGAACCTAGAAGAGAATTTATCGAAAAGAATGCGAAGCTCGTAGACAATTTGGACGTATAGGAGGCACATATAGTTGAATAACAATGAAGGTAAAGTATTACCCATAGATTTGAGAAAAGAAATGAAAACCAGTTATATCAATTACGCCATGAGTGTAATTGTAGGTCGTGCACTTCCTGATGTACGTGATGGAATGAAGCCTGTACATAGAAGAATCCTATTTTCCATGCATGAGCTGGGCATTTACAACGAAAAAGGATTCCGTAAGTGCGCAAGAATCGTCGGTGACGTTCTTGGTAAGTACCATCCACATGGAGACTCCTCTGTGTATGATGCACTTGTAAGACTTGCTCAGGACTTCTCTACCAGATATCTCCTCGTGGAAGGCCATGGTAACTTCGGTTCTGTGGATGGAGATGGAGCAGCGGCGATGAGATATACAGAAGCAAAGCTGGCTAAAATTTCTTCAGAAATGCTTCGAGACATCAATAAAGATACTGTAGATTTTATACCAAACTTTGATGGAGAGGAAAAAGAGCCTACGGTTCTTCCTGCAAGATTTCCTAATCTTCTGGTTAATGGTTCTTCAGGTATTGCGGTTGGTATGGCTACCAATATTCCACCTCATAACCTTACGGAAGTCATCAATGGAGTGATTCATCTGATTGATCATGAAGACACGACAGTACTTGAGCTGATGCAGTTTATTAAAGGACCAGATTTTCCTACTGGTGGAACCATCATGGGTGTAACTGGTATCAGAGAAGCCTATGAGACAGGTCGTGGTAAGGTCATCGTCAGAGCGAAGAGTGCTATTGAAGAACATAACGGCAGACAGAGAATCATCATTACAGAAATTCCGTATATGGTGAATAAAGCAAAGCTTATTGAAAATATTGCTGATCATGTGAGAGATAAGAAGCTTACAGGTATATCAGATCTCCGGGATGAGTCTGACCGTGATGGTATGAGAATTGTCATTGAGCTGAAAAGAGATGCCAATGCACATGTGGTCTTAAACTATCTTTATAAAAGGACAAAGGTTCAAGATACCTTTGGTATCATCAACCTGGCACTGGTCAATAATGAACCTAAGGTTCTGAACCTCAAAGAAATTCTCAAGAATTACCTGAATTTCCAAAAGGAAGTTGTTACTAGAAGAAGTATATTTGAAATGAACAAAGCCAAAGACAGAGCTCATATCCTCGAAGGATTGAGAATTGCTTTGGATCATATTGATGAAGTCATCAAAGTTCTGAGAAGTTCCAAAACCACAGAAATTGCAAAAGAAGAGCTGATGACAAGATTTGCTCTTTCAGAAAGACAAGCTGTAGCGATTCTTGATATGAGATTAAGAAGGCTTACAGGATTGGAAAGAGATAAAATTGAAGAGGAATATAAATCTCTTATGGAGCTTATTGCTTATCTGGAGGGAATCATCAGCGATGAAGCACAGCTTCTTGGTGTGATTCGGGATGAACTTATAGAAATCCGTGACAAATATGGAGATGAAAGAAGAACTGATATAGAAAAGAATCATGATGAGATTGATTATGAAGATCTCATCAATGAAGAAGATGTTGTCATCACACTGACTCAGGATGGATATATCAAGAGAATCTCAGCCACAGCGTACTCTGCTCAAAAGAGAGGTGGAAGAGGTATTCAAGCCATGTCCACTAAGGAAGATGATGTGGTGAACAAGGTATTTGTGACATCAACCCATAAAAATCTTCTCTTCTTTACCTCTAAAGGTAAAGTGTATAAGCTGAAAGCCTATGAAATTCCAGATTCTGGGCGTACTTCCAAGGGAGTTAATCTTGTGAACCTGATCCCTGTAGATCAGGATGAGAGTATCCAGGCTGTAATATCCATTAGAGATATGGAAAAGGATGGATATCTTGTATTTGCCACAACAAGTGGACTCATCAAGAAGACAACACTTCATGATTTCAGCAATATCAGAAAAACAGGGCTCATCGCTCTTAATCTGAGAGAAGGAGACTCCCTCCTCAATGTGAAATATACAAGAGGAGATGCAGATTTGCTTCTTGTGACAAAAGATGGATATGCCATTAAGTTTAATGAGCATGACGTGAGACCAATGGGAAGAACTGCAACAGGTGTGAAAGGAATTACCCTTCGTACAGGAGATATCTGCGTATCCTTTGATATTGCAGTAGCTGGTGAAGACATTTTGGTAGTATCTGAGAATGGTCTTGGCAAGAGAACGCCAACGGATCAGTACAAACAGCAGAATAGAGGAGGAAAGGGACTGATTGCCTATAAAGTAACGGGTAAAACCGGTTATGTAGTTGGTGCACGTTCCTGTTCCAATGAAGATGAGCTGCTTCTTGTAAACTCTGATGGAGTTGCCATCCGTATCAATGTAAGTGAGATATCCATCACATCTAGAAATGCCATGGGCGTAAAACTCATGAAGACATCGGAAGAATCAAAAGTTGTTTCTATGGCTAAGATTATTGCATCCAGAGAAGATGGCGGTCCAGAAGTGGAAGAAATCGACAGTGATGAAATGATTGAGAAAAAGCTCAGTGAAGTTATGGATGATGATTTAGACATGGCTGATTTAGAAGACGAGTTCAGAGAAGACTCTGAAGAAGATTTAGAAGAAGAGTAAAATTAAGAAGAGATTTCCATGATTCATGGAGGTCTCTTCTTTTTAGTATTTAGAGTCTTAAAAAACTATAAAACGAACAATAATCAAAAACTAGATAAATTAGTTCGGCGATTAGCGGTTTTTGTCAATCATTTGGAGAGGGAGAAAGAGCATTCATACAAAAACAACTCCGTGTGTATCACAATAAGGATTACTTCGAAAAATACAGATATTGATAGATTGAGTGACTTATTTACCTTAAATCGAATTGTGTATAAACACCGACAATTCATCCCGTGATAAGATAGACAAGTCG
>RCMY010001070.1_pt1 | contig 35972 bp, 29 predicted proteins | sample 2041341 | NCBI WGS metagenome assembly RCMY01 (sample SAMN09708234, study PRJNA481090) | Marine sediment metagenome, whole genome shotgun sequencing project. | reverse complement strand
CTGGTCGTTCTTCGTCGCCAAAGATGTCCGCAGTTTCGTGACACGTTCCCGCCTCGCCGGATTGCCCTGTACCGCCCCGTCGGCAGGCGCTTGCGGGGTATGAGGTGCCATTTGGCTCATATGGAGCGTGGGTCGAACGGCCCATGCGGCCGAGCGGTTCGAGCCCACGGGCCGACCGAAGTGAGGCTCGAACACCGCAGAAGGCGAGGCTTGCGTCCCTCCGGACCGAACCGGGGTGAACTCCGCACCCTCCGGCAGAGTCCCACCCGGTTCGTCCCGCAGAGACAACTATGCCAGAGGCCTCTGACCGTCCGATCGGGGACCTCCCCCGATCCCTCGATCCCTCATCGGGGATCGTCGACACCACCACGCCCGTTCTCCGGCACACAAGCATCGCTTCTCCGGGCACGGAAGCGTCACTTCTGCGGGCCAGTGCCGCAGAAGCTCTGAGTGATAGTGCTCCACTTCGAAGGCTGTGAGCTCGTCGTGAGTCCCTCGGGCAGATAGGCGTGCGGAGGCCGGCCGGGCGGGAACCGTGTTGATCCGGGCCACGCGGCGTGTCCGGCCGAAACGGAGATCATTCGGCGATGTCGGTGTCCAGGTCCAATCCGTCCTCGGTTCCGTCTTCGACTTCGACGTCGGTCACCGTGATGTCGGCCTCGCCGAAGACGGTGTCGTCGGGATAGACCGTGGAGGCGTCATCGACGGAGCAGCCAAGAGCCAGCAGGCTGAGTCCTGCCGCTGCAGCGGCGAAACGGGTCGCACGTCCAAACCGGTTGAGGTGCGTCGGGATTCGGTCGATCGTGAGCATTGGCGCGGTTCGCCCGGACCTGTCGTTGATCAAACCGGGAAGTCGGGCGATGTCCGACGTGGTGTGCCGGCCTCGCCGAATGCTTTCTAATCGTTGATTCTGGATCGCCGTTGAGGCGCTGGTATCCGACCTCGGACCGACTCCAACTTCTCCCGTCGCATTTCGCGGCGAGAGGCGACAACGACGTAGGTCGACCAGCTTTCGTACCGGCCGCCGAACTTCTCGACCGCAGCGTCGAGGGTGCGTCGTGTCGAGGCGACAGAATCTGGTGTCGCGATCGATTGCTTACGGACGGTGAGTGGGACCTCGTCGGCGGCGGCGTTCGACAGACCCGGGTTGTCGATGATGTCGAATCCGAATGCGAGCAGGTGGCCAGACAGCTGCCTGTATTGGACGGGTGTCGACGTTGAGAAGCGATGCAGCATCGGCCGCTTGATATCTGACCTGTCGAGGCGAGCTGCCAGGTATTCGATCCCGACGGAGTCCACGTTGAACCACGGGGTGTTGTCGTGCGTGATGCTCGTCATGTCGGACTCCGGCCTCCTCATCGATTTGTAACGAATGATCGTCTGGGTCATCGACCGATCGAGGTCCGTGCTTGAGTCCGATGAAGCGGTTCGGGCGGCCCCGACATCCTTCGTTCCCGCTTTCGTTGGCGCCCGTGGTTGGGCGTATCACACGATCGTCCATCGGTGTTAGGGACGGATGGCGGTCGAGGCACCGATTGTCGGACTCCGGTGCCGCATGTCGCGAACATGCGCGAGATCTGATCGAACGGAAGCGGGCCATGGGCCGGACCCTGGTCCAGCAGGCGATACTCTCGATCCCGGTTGCGTCGCGGCGGCGCAGGCGAGCGAAGGGTATGACGGGTTGAAAACCACCGTGATCCAGGACGAGGCGGAGATCCAGGGCCTCCGTCTCGAGTGGGATGAACTGTCGCTGCAAGCTGCGTCGCCGACGATCTACGAGACGTTCGACTACGTCATGGCGAGCTGGCGAGTGTTCGACGGCCGGAAGAGCGACCTCGTGGTCATCACCGTGCGGGACGACGCAGGCGCTCTCGTCGGTTTGGCCCCTCTCCGTCGCCGTCAACGCAAGCGCGGCCTTTTCCGCGAAGTCGTCCTCGAGTACGCTGCGACCGTCGAGGTCGACCGACTCGGTGTTCTTGCCTCGCAGAACCACGAGTCGGCGGTGTGGGACGCTGTCGTTCCCGCCGCGCTCGATCTTTCTTGGGACGTCTGGGAGCTTCCGGAGACCCCGAGCGATGGACCCTGCGTTCCCGCCATCCGCGCCACATTCGGGAACTCAGACGATTTCGTGCTCTCGTCGCAACCATCCGGCGCGGGTCTTCTTCTCGATCTCACGCAGACGTGGGAGGAATTCTTCGGGCAACACAAATCCTTCCGAAAACGCCTCAAGAGGTTCGAACGCGAGTTCCCGAATCACGAGATCGACCACTATCTTGACCCCTCGACCGTTGGTGCCGGCCTCGACATCTACGAACGGATCGCGGACCGGAGCTGGAAGCCAGGAAAGGTTGGCATCTCGAAGTCGAGAATGCACCGAGCGTTCTACGACGACGTGATGCCCAGCTTGGCGGTGAACGGCCGATCGGGCGTTCGGGTTCTCCGTTCGGGCACCGACCTCATCGCGGCCGACATCACACATGTCTGGGGCAGTACCGCCTTCTTCCATTGCGCGGTCTACGACGAAGCCTTCGCCGACCATTCGCCTGGGACGATTTTCACCGGTCTGGTTCTTCGTGAGTTCTTCGAGTCGAGCGTGAGGGCCGGCGACCTGCTCACTGGCCACGCCGACTATCTGCGGGCGTGGAGCTGCGGAGAGGTCGAGACCCAAGATCTCACCGTCCGTAGACAAAATACGCGTGCTCGCCTTTTCGACGTGCAGCGCCCGATCCTCAGCGCCGCGAAACGCGCGCGAGCCGCTGGATCGTCGAGGCGAGCAGCCGTTTGACCTGGATCTTGGCCTGAATTTTGAGTTGGGCCAGTTCGTAGAAAGGATCAGCCATGACGGCCTGAATGTTCAACGCGCGTATCGTCCGCATCGGATGGCGGGCGAGCGTCCCTGCGTAGCTCCAGTTCTCGACCAGGATCGGGAGGTTGATCGAATGAGCGCTTAGTGATTGGTCGTGTGTCACCGGTTGGCCGAGGGCGAGCCGTGCGGCGATGGCCGGATAGTTCACGCCCGTCTTGAGGGCGCCGAGCGTGGTTTGCCAGAACCGGGGATTCACTTCGAGCAAGTAGGTCGAGCCATCGGGAGTAATGCGGAAGTCGAGATGAGCGGGACCCGACCACCGGAACGTCCTCGCAAACGCCGCAGCGATCTCGTTGATCTCCAGATCGTCGAAGTACTCGTTCATCAGCCCGGCGGATTTGAACGACTTCGTTTGACTGATCAACGTCCGCTTGTTCGACACAGCCACGACAACGCCGTCGATGGCGAGCATGCTCGAGCTCGCGTCGCTGCCGTCCAAGTACTCCTCGACGATCCATTCGGGCTCGTCGTCGCCTGGGAGTTCGCCACGGGCGAAAGCCTCGAAGAGCTCTTCCCCGTTCCCGAAGCGGAGAATTCCACCACCTCCCCAACCCATACAGGGCTTCACCAGCAGGGGACCTTCGTGCGCTCGCAGATTGCTGGACACACTGGTCAGCGCTGTGGCCGGCCACGCCAGCGGCATTGCAAGCCCGGCAGCTTCGGCGAGCGTGTGGAAGCTTCCCTTGTGATCGACGCGGGCACACAGGTCGGGATCCGGATGAGGAGCGATCGCCGCCATCTCGGACAGCTCTACATTGGCTCGGCCGACGAGGACGATCATCGCCTCCTGGACCGGAAGGATCACGTCGATCCGATGATCTGCGGCGCGCGTGCGGACCGCATCAACGACGGCTTTGGGGGTCCCGAGTGACGCGTGGCTCCACGTTGTCCGACGCGAAGACTTCAATGAGGAGTTCGGATCGCCCGAGATCGTGTGGACCGAGAAGCCTCCATCGACCAGAAGGCATCGACCGATCGAGACCGCCAAGCCATCGTCGAGTTCGTCGATGAGGACAACGTGAATCTTCCCGCCATGAGTCGCGTCACCATTGTTGGATCTCGTCATTCTGCGCCCTCCGTCACCACGACGACCGATCCTAACGAGAGGCGGCGAACGCCGTTGCGCCTGCCTATCGTCCGAGCGCACCACGGGACTTCGCAGCAGCCCGTGGCTGACGTGTCAGCTGCCGGCGGGGGCCGCCGCGCGTTTCTGATCGCGGGTCAGGTCCAGCAGCGCACGTGATCGGGCGAGGCCGAGTGCGACGAAGGTCGCAAAAACGATCAACGAGCCGGCGAGCACCTCACCGCCATCCTCGACCACGGCAAACATGCCGTTCCAGCGAGGTGCGGCGTTCGGCAGGATGTCGATGAACACACCGAAACCGGCAAGAACAGCGAAGCTCAGCCCGATAGCGATGCCTCCGGCCCTCGCCCGGTCGGACGAGCGCGACCACGACAGCACGAGGGCGGCAAGCACACCAAGTCCGAGCACGCCGGCGGCGACGACCTCACCGAGATGCTTGGCCGGGAACCCGAGGACGTCCGGGAGCGAGAGCGTCTCTGCCAGCTGGCCACCGAAACGTTCGTGGATCTGCATGCGGTCGTCGACGACGAGGAGCAGGAAGATCACGGCCCACGTCGCGAGGATGCGTTCGCGTCGCACGAAGTCCAAGGAGAGCAGGATCACCGCGCCGAGCAGAAGCTTCAGATCGAGCCAGTTCTCTCCCACGCCGCGGTCGATCGTGAGATCCCATCGCGGCTGACGGAACCGATCCACGAGCGATCCCGACAGGTAGTCCTGTTCGCCGGCATAGTTCAGGACGCCCGCTCCGAGGATCAGCACATCCACCACGATGAGCGCGGCAATCAGGAGCAGGACACTCCGGTGACGAAGTTGCTGCCTCACCCCGACGATCAGTTCGCGCGCCACGCCAACCATGTCTTGCATCCGCCGCCTTCTTCTACCCCGCGCAGATTGGAGCCCGAAAATTGCGCGCTGTCAAGCGCCGCGATCCGTGGCAGGCAAAGTTCCCGTTGTCGACGCCAGCGCCTTCTGGCACGCTTGGACCGAGGTCGACAACCGATGGCGACTCGACAGGCGGAGGGCACGAAATGGCGATACGAGACACGAATGAGTCCACGACGCCCGAGCGACCGTCGGCACTCACGTCCGAACTCGTCATTCGTCGGGCCGAAGCGGAGGAGTTCGCCGCCGTCGTCGAAGTGTGCGGAGAAGCACTCGAGTGGCAGGCCGAGGATCCCAACGCGGCGTTCTTTCGATGGAAACACGAGGAGAACGCATTCGGTCCTTCGCCGATCTGGATCGCGATCGACCCGGCACTGCCCAGCCCCGGCATCGTCGGCGTCCGTGTGATGATGCGCTGGAAGTTCGTGCATCCCGATGGCTCGGTCCGGTTGATGGTCCGGGCGGTGGACACCGCCACGCTGCCGAGCCACCAGGGCAAGGGCATCTTCACCAGGCTCACTCGGGCCGCAATCGACAAGCTCGAGTCCGAAGGTGTGGACGCCGTCTTCAACACGCCGAACGACAAGAGCCGGCCCGGGTACGTGAAGATGGGCTGGGAACCGCTCGGGCGAGTCTCGGTGTCGATGCGTCCACGATCACTCCCGGCGCTCGCCAACATCCTTCGCAGCAAGACTGCTGCGGAGAAGTGGGGAATTCCCACCGAGGTCGGCCTCGATCCGAACGAGGCCTTCTTCGACGGTGAACGACTGAGCGCCACCCTGGGCGCGGCGGCGACACCGACAGGGTGGGCAACGCCGATCTCGGTCGAATACTTGCGCTGGCGTGCCGGCTTTCCTGCGCTCGAGTGCCGTGTGCAACCCCTTGGCGGGGACCTCGACCGCGGTTTCGTCGTCTTCCGCCTGCGCCAGCGGGGCGAGGCTCGACAGTTGAGCATTCTCCACGTCGTACGGCGCCCCGGCGACCGATCGCTCGGACGCGAGCTGGGAGCGCTGCTCGAACGGACCGGAGCCGACGTGGCGATGACGTCGGGAGACGCACCGCTTGCGGGGGCCAGGATGATTCCGGTGCCTCGAACCGGCCCGATCGTGACGTGGCGACCTCTCGCGAACGCCGACGTGCCCCAGCTGAGCGACCTTCAGCTGCCGCTCGGCACAATCGAACTGTTCTGAACTCGACTCTCCAGCCGCCACAACGCGATGGCGCCGACGAGAAGAAACGCTGCGGCCCAGACGATGGCGAGTTCGGCTGAGGCTCGCAGACCGGCAATTCGTGAGCATCCGAGGATCACGGTGCCGAGCACGACGAGGTGCCATGTAGCGAACGATCCGGTCGTTCGCGATGGTCCCCGGCGGTCGAGGCGCCAGCCGTGAGCGAGAGGCAGCAGCAAGGGCGCAGCAAGACATGCGAGCGCGCCGACAGCAGCGGACCCCCTGGCGACGCCATCGATCACGATCATCCAGCCGAGTCCGGATGAAATCAGGGCCACGGCGAGAGGCCCGAACGGCCGCAGCCGTCCGGCAAGCATGGCGACGGTCGGGAGCGCGAGCGCGGCCGGCACGAGCCGGAGCAGATCGGTCTCGGGAACACACAGGAAGATGCCGAGCGAGGCGCCGGCCACGGCGGCACTCACTTCGACCGAGATCATGAGCGATGCCTGGGCCCACACAGCAAGGCGTATGAGTCCCACGACGAGCACCAGGACCACGATGGCTGCCAAGATTCGGGTCGAGTACCAACGGGTTCCGACGACGTTGTATCGCTCGAATGAACCGTCGCTCGCGACAAGCCCACCGGCGATCGCGACCATGGCGATCACGCCGCCGGTCGCCCTCCACAGGCGGAGCGACGGCACCGCCAGACCAGCCAACACCAAGCTGATGGCAACAGCGAGCGAGGCCAGGACGCCGGTGTCGGAGATGAGCGCTCTCAACTCGTCGGCTCGCGCATCATGACCGACGTCAGGTGTCGTCGGGGCGACCCGGGGGAACGACGACGGCCGTGGGGGCTGCGAGATCGTTCGGCTGACCGTCCCACGTCCTGAGGTCGATGCCGCCGACTTCCGACGACCTGTCCGAGGCGAAGCCCATGAGGAGGTCTCGGATGGCGCCGTCTGAGTCGGTGCGAAGCATGCCGCCGAGCGTGTCGATCACTGAATCGATGATTCCGGGGCCGACGACCAGCGGCTCGAGCTGATGAATCGACCGGTGAACCGTCGGGCGGAGCAGTTCAGTCGGCATGTGCAATTCTTCCTCGAGCTTCTCGCCGGGTCGCATTCCCGTGAAGACGATGTCGATGTCACGACCCGGCTGCTTGCCGGTGAGGCGAATCATCTTGCGAGCCAGATCGGAAATGGCGACGGGCTCGCCCATGTCGAGCATGAAGATTTCGCGCTCGTGGGCGATCGACGCTGCCTGCAACACGAGCTGTACCGCTTCCTGGACCGACATGAAGTACCGGGTCATCCGATCGTCGGTGACCGTGACGGGCCCGCCTTTGCGGATCTGCCGCTCGAACGTGGGCAGCACACTGCCGCGACTACCCAGGACGTTGCCGAAACGTACGCAGCACCATGATCCGGTCCGGGGAGCCCGGGTCAGGAGCATCTGTTCGCCCAGCCATTTCGTGGCGCCCATAACTGAGCTCGGATTCACCGCCTTGTCGGTCGAGATGAACACGAATCGTTCGACGTCGAATTCGATGGCGGCGTCAACGACGGCCTGCATTCCCAGCACGTTCGTGGCCACGGCTTCGCGAGCATTCGTCTCGAGGACGGGCACGTGCTTGAGCGCTGCGGCATGCAGCACGACGTCGGGTCGGTAGGTTCCGAAGATCTCTCGGACTCGTCCCAGGTCGCGGATGTTGACGAGCGCCGAGTGACACTCGACCGATGGGTCGACTTTCGCCCGTGCATCGTGAAGGTGCGTCTCATCGGAATCGAGGAGGACGAGCGTTGCCGGCCGGAACATCGAAACCTGACGAGCGATCTCGCTTCCGATCGACCCGCCACCACCGGTGACCAGAATGGTTTTGCCCTCGATGAGCGAAACCACACTGGCCAGATCAGATGCGATCTCGGCTCGCCCGAGGAGATCGTCGATCTCCAGATCACGTACGTCACGAATGGTGGGAGCGGAGCCCCACAGGTCGGATGCCTTCGGTAGGATCTGGAGCGGCAACTCCGTGTCTTCGGCGATTGCCTGGACTCGTCGAACGAGGGCTCCGGTGGCGCTCGGGATGGCGAGCAGCGCCGAGTCGACGTCGCCACGGATATCGATGTCGGCGAGCCGCTCGATGGGACCGGTGACCGTGCAGCCGAGAAGCGTCATGCCCCACTTGCGGGGATCATCATCGAGCACGACGACGGCTTCGTAGCCATCGGGCGTACGACGCATCTCGCGGAGGATGTGGGCGGCGGCCTCACCGGCGCCGATGACGGCAATCCGGCGGACGTCGTCGGAACGAGACCGGCGACGAAGTGCGAACAACCGAGACTGGAATCGCAGCGTGCCGATGGAGACTGTGGCGAGAACACCGCCGATCAGCGGAACGCTCAGTGGGGTCTGACCCCGATTGGGGATCGTGTAGAGCGTGAGCACGAGCGCTGTCGTGGCGCCGGCAAGTACCACCCGGCGGGCTTCGGCGATGCTGGCGTGACGCCACATCTCCGAATAGAGGCCGAAAAGCGCGTTGATCACCACGTGGGCCAGTGCCGCAACCCACAAGAAGCTCCCGAAGCTCCCCCAGTACTGATCCGGGATGGCGGCATCGAACCGGAGCACGACCAGCAGCAGATATCCGCCACTGACCAGCAACACGTCCAGGAGCACGATCACCGACGCCAGCTTGGTGCGCGCTGCAAACCGGGAGAGCCTGAGGCCCCGCGGTTCACTCAAATCATGCCCTTCTCGGACAACACTCATCCGCACTCCCGCCAATGCTGGGGGCCCGCCAGAGCCACCATCCCTCACGGCCCGATCTCTCGATCGAACCACCAACTTCCTGCCGTCCGCCAACGTAGCGCAGCTGGATTGGACAAACAAAGGACTGAATCGAGATTCCTGCGATTCCGGGTGCTATTGCCTCTCTGGGCCAACCGGCCGAGCGGGTGCCGAGCGCCGTATCGAGCGTTGGAAGCGTTCGGGTGGCTTCGATGACCGAGACGTCGGCGGTTTGGTCACCTCGACTGCGGCCGAGGCTTCCTGCCTGTCGCGGAGCATCAACGCGGCCTCGCACCACGATTTCGCTTCGCCGATCGAGACCCAGGTCGTCCGCTCGGCGTGATCGACCCCGGCGTTCTCGAACAAGGTGATTCGGGACCTCGGCCAACGCCCGCGGCGAGCCATGAACTGGAGTTGTGCGGTGTAGCGGGAGCGGCCGCGCCGGAGCGGATAGAGAAGATCGACCAGATCCGATTCCATCGAGCGGCGGTGTCGCACGTGAGTCCAGTCCGCCGAGCGGGTGGGTCACCCGGGCGGATCGACAATACTAGTCGCACGCAGCACTAGTCGCACGAAGCTACCGTGTCCCGGCCGGCCTCAGCACAGCAGTTCGTCCAGCGACTCGATCTCGGGGACACCGTCGGGCGTGTCGACTCGTTCATGGAGGGAGTCGATGCGGCGAACCCGAATCGAGGTCCATCCTCTCTCCAGGGGTGAGATGAAGTCCTTCCTCGGATTGTCGGCCAGATACCAGCAGCAGGCGGGATCAACGTCGAGGATTCGCTCGACCCGTTCGAACGCGAATGGGTTGGGCTTGCCGGCAGCCGGCCCGTGCTCGCCGGTGAACACGAGCGGATGGAGCCGCCCGATGAGGCCGAGCGCCTTCGCCTTCGCCCGCTGCGATGCCGGCGGGCCATCGGTGATGCCTGCCAGGCGGCGACTGCCGAGCCTGTCGATCAGTCGCTTTGCGTCGGGAAGCAACTCGATCGAAGGTTCATGTTCGCGGTAGCAAGCAACGAGGCGCGCGACCAGCGAGCGGTCCGGTGGAATCTTCTGCAACGCCAGCACGCGATCGAAGGCGTCGCCCCGAACGCCTCGCTCGAAGTCGTCCCACAGCACGTCAGCACTGCCCAGAACCCCGAACTCCGTGTCGAGTAGTCGACCGACCGCAACGAACCCTGACTTCACATAAGATCGCTCGAGGTAGAGGGTGTCGTCGATGTCGAGCACGATGATTGCATCGTCGGGGATGATAGGGACGCCGTCCGTCATGCCGGGTCGTCGTCGAGCTCGGACCGCTGGACGTAGACGGCCTCGTCGTAGCGAAGCATCACCAGGTCGGCTGCCCAGTCGAACCATGACGAATCGATTTTCCGGCCGGAGCTCTCGGCCAAAAGCGCTGCGGTGTAGAACGCGCCCGCCCGGTGGCTCAACGGATAGCCCCCGCCGAACCGGGGATTGATCTCGATCACGTGCGGACCGGTATCGGTCATCATCGACTGGACGGTGATGACTCCTCTCGCGCCTGGCAGGGCCTCGACGATGGCGGCCGTCGTCGATTCCAGGACCGGATGCCGAACGGTGACGCCCTTGGCGATCTCGCCGGCCCGAGTCGCGAGGCGGAGACGGGGAACGACCGCGCGGCAGCGTCCGCTCATGTCGACGTAGCAGTCCATCGTGTACTCATCGCCGATGAGGAGCTCCTCGACGACTCCGGGGCCGAACCGGTCGACCGACGCCTCGAGTTGGGCGGGTGAGGCGACGGGTTGGGCACCGATCGAAGAACTGCCGTTGAGAGGTTTGAAGAACAGGGGCCACATCGCAACCGGTAGTGACCTGGCGGCTTCGGGAGACCACTGTGTGGCGACCGCGAACCCGTGCTCACGAAACCAGGCGCTGCTTCGCGCCTTGTCGGACGAGATCTCGATGGTCTCCGGATTGGAAACCGCGATGGTGATGCCTTCGGCGGCGAAGACGTCCCGGTTGGCCGCGAGGACGGGAAGCTCGGGATCGATCGTCGGGATGACCACGTCGACGCGCTCCCGCCGAGAGAGGTCGAGCATGACCGGGATGAACGCCTCATCGGACACTGCGGGCACGCGAAACGATGCATCGGCCAGTCGGCTCGCGGCGCTGTACGCCGAGAGGTCGGTGGCGATCACTCGAACCGAGGCGTCGAGCAGTGGACCCGCCTCACGAACGGCGCCAACGAGCCCGGCTCGGCGTCCGGCGCTCGAGATCATCACCGTCAACTCAGTCATCGGTCGGCCTCTTCGTTCGGTGGATCTTCGACGGCGGCGGTGCCCATGAACTCGGGCATCGTGAGGCCGGCGTCCGTATCGATTCCTTCGCGGCGAGCGACCGAACGAACCGTTTCGATCAGCAGTTTCAGGTCTCCGAGTACCGATCGGGTCTCGACGTACTCGACATCGAGCCGGAACCGTTCCTCCCACGACAACAGGTTTCGTCCCCGGACCTGGGCGAGCCCGGTGACTCCGGGTGGCGTGTCGAGCCGCCGCCGTTGAAGGTGGTCATAGCGTTCGAGATAGCGTTCCGGGAGTGGGCGCGGCCCCACCAGACTCATCTCGCCGCGAACCACGCTGAGCAGGGTGGGGAGTTCATCGAGGCTCGTGGCTCGAAGCAGGCGGCCCAGCTTGGTGATTCGGACGGCATCAGTGGTCGGATCCTCGGACTCGGTGGACATGGTGCGGAACTTGCGAAGTGGGAACGGTTCGCCGTGCAGTCCGCTGCGGCGTTGCGTGAAGAAGATGGGCGCACCGTCCACCAATCGGATGGCCGCCGCGATCGCGAGAAGCACTGGGCCAAGGACGATCAGCGCCACTCCGGCCACGATCACGTCGAACACCCGCTTCAACCGCAACGACCCCAACCCCTCTCCATGAACATCTCGATCGGCTCAGACCGTAGCGGTACCCGCCGAGTTCGGACCCCGGATAACGTGGTGCACGTCGCGATCTCCGTGAGGGGGACGCGACAACGCGGGCAAGAGCGAAGGCGGACGAATCGATGAAGCGGCGAATTTCATGGGCTCTGGTGGCGATCCTTGCCTCCTTGGGCGCGCTCGGCGCAGCGTGGGCTGCCCGGTCGGACTCGGGGCTAGCGGACGACGCCTCGCTAGACGGTGCGGGGGCGTCGTCGAATATCGACGCACCCAGTGATTCCAGCTCTGATGACTCCGACCGCGGTCAATCTGATGGCGACGGGGGCCTCCAGCGAGATGTCGGCAGAGCCGACTACGCCCCGGAGCCGGCCACCCCCACCGGCGTCGAGCGAGTCTCGGTTCGCTCGGGTGCTTGGTCAGACCCCGCAACGTGGGCCGAGGGCGAGGCGCCCGGTCCTGGCGACGAGATCGTGATCGCTGCCGACCATGAGGTCTCCCTCGACGTCGACGCGCTCGTCGACGGGATGACGCTCGACGGCACCCTTCGGTTCGCGCCGGAGCGGTCAGTGCGGTTGGGTTCGTCGGCCAACATCGTCGCCACCGGCCTTCTCGAGATGATCCCCGCCGATGGGGAGACGAACCACGTGCTCGAGTTCCTCGGCGTAGACGAGAGCCGTTTCGTCGGCGGTGGCATGCAGCCCATCGAAGAGGATGTCGGACTGTGGGTCATGGGAACCGGCCAGCTGAACCTCCGAGGCGCCGAGCGCCGGGGTTGGACGAGGCTCGCCGAACCAGCCCGGAGCGGCGTGAGGCAATTTGCGGTCGAGGACGCCACAGGTTGGGAGGTGGGCGACGAGATCGTCATCACGCCGACCGGCGCACCGCAGGGCGGATCCGATGCGGCGAACACGTGGGACGGCTTCTTCACGTCGATGATTGAATCCATCGACGGCAACACGATCACGCTTGCTGACGAATCGTCCCAGGTCTACGAACTCGTCGCCGGTGAGTATCTGGCCGAAGTCATGAACCTGACCCGGAACGTGACTATCCAAGGCACCTCCGCCGGGCGCTCCCACGTCTTCATTCAGACCAACGAAAACCCGCACTTCATCCAGTGGGTGAGCCTCGATCGTCTGGGTGTCACCGGTGCTATCGGTCGTTATCCGCTGCACTTCCACCATGGCGGACTCAGCTCTTGGGGGTCGCTCGTCGAGGGTGTAGTCGTGCGAAGCGGCTCCAACCATGCGTTCGTCCCGCATGAGAGTCATGGCATCACGATGAGGGACCTCGTCGCCTACGACATCAGCTCGAACGTGGCCTACTGGTGGGATCTCGGTGACAGCACGAACGATCTCGTCTGGGAACACGTTCTGGCCGCACGTACCGCAGACTCCGGTTTCCTGTTGGGTCTTGGTGAGAACTCGACGATTCGAGACGCCGTCGCCGTTGGCGTGGTCGACGGAAACCTGAACTCGGCTGGGTTCATCTGGGAGAACAACTCGAACGGAAATTGGTGGGCCAGCGATCTGGTCGCCCACAACAACAACAATCGTGGGATCCGGATCTGGCAGAACTCCGACATCCCGCAGGTGGTCGAGGGATTTGCGTCGTATTACAACACCGGTGCCGGCCTCGAACATGGCGCGTACACCAACCGGTACACGTTCAAAGACGGCCATCTCTTCGGAAACTGGGAAGCCGGCGTGGTGATGCAGGCCGTCACCTGGTCGGACCCGGAACAGCTGCTGTCGCAGCCCGAGATCACTTTCGAGAACCTGACGATCGACACGGGCGGAATCGGAACGGGTCCGCCGGTCTCGGTCCGGGGATCGGCCGTGCCCGCTTTTCAGCCGACGTTGTTCACCGGTTTGGTCGTCCCCGAGGGCGGCAGCGGCGAGCAACCGATCTTCGCCTTCGAGAACCCGACGCAGCAACGAGTTCGTTGTCTCGACTGCGACCTTCCCGACTCGGCTGAGCCCGTCCGCTTCGCTGAAGCAAGGGAACCGGAGGACACCTGGTTCGATCTGGTTTCCGACGAAGTATCCGTGCGGTATCGCCCGGTCGAACTCGATCCCGGCGCATCGTTCTCGGCCGAATCGGACGCCTGGGTGGCCGAAATCGACCGCCCGATCCCGGTCGAAATCGGTGACGGCACTGGGCTGATCGTCGAGTACTTCGAGGACCCAGAACTGACCGAGAGCATCTACAAGGCGTTGTTCCCGAACCCGGTCGAGGACCGCTGGGGCGAGTACGAACGGCCGTTCTATCGCGTCGACACGAGCGACGGCGCCGGTGCCCGATGGACGGGTGAGATCGAGATCCCGTCCACCGAAGGTGGCACCTACGAGTTCGGGATCTACTCGAGTGTCGGCGTTCGTCTCTGGGTCGACGGTCGTCTCCTGATCGAGGAACTCTTCAACGACTATTCAGAGACCTTCACGGGCTCGATCGAACTCGACGGTGGACGTCGCTACGACATCGTCATGGAGATCTACGACGACTTCGGGTCGGAACGATTCAGCTTCCAGGCGTTCTGGGAGCGCCCGGACGGTCGCGCCGAGCTGCTTCCGACCTCACAGCTCCACGCCGTCGAGCCGGCCCCGATCACCGATCCAGAGGTCGCCGAGCCACCCGGCTGACGCTCGCTCCCTTCCGGAATCGGGTTCTCCTCCGAATCGGCCACCGACAGCATCAAGAAGCAGAGTGAAGGCCCGACAGCGGTCAGAGCGAGCGCCGGTGATCAGAGGCAGCGTCGGTAGAAAGCGGCCATGCCCTCCACTGAACGCTCGAGCGTGAACGCCTCGAGGAATCGCCGACGCGCCTGTTCGGAGCGCCTGCCGGCGTCGACCGGGTGCAGCAACGTGTCAGCGACGGCGCCGGCCAGTGCTGAGACCGACGAGGCGTCGACCAGGACGACCTCACCCTCGGGCGCGATCTCACCGATCTGGGGTAGCTGATTCGCGACCACCGGAACGCCGACGGCCATCGCCTCGAGGACCGCCCCCGGCAGACCCTCTCGCCGCGACGGAAGCACGAAGACGTCACTGGCGTGCATGAGCGCAGCGACGTCCGGTCGGTGACCGAGGAAGCGCACCTTGTCGTCGAGGCCGAGGGACCCGACCAATCGGCGAAGCTCCGCCCCCTGGTCTCCCTCTTTCCCGGCGATCAACAGCATGGCCTCAGGCACGGAAGCCTGAATCGTCGGGAAGGCTTCGATCAGACGGTCGAGCCCTTTGACCCGATTCTGCCTGGCCACCGCCAGCACGATGCGGCGATCGGAGGCAATGCCGAGTGAGCGGCGCGTCCCCGTCCGCTCGTCGATGGAGCGGACCCGAGCGATCGCCGCGTCACGTCCGCGGTGCACCACGTCGATCTGGGAGCGCGGATACCGGAGCCGTTCTGCCATCGAATCGGCGACCTGATCCGAGACGGCATGCAGGCGGGTTGCGAAGCGTGCCGTGGAAGCGTCAAGTGCTTGACCGAGGCGAACCTTCACCTGGCTCAAGCCGGGATCGCCCACGTGATCAGAGCCGTAGCTCTCGCTGGCGAGTGTCGATACGACCGGAACCCGGCGTGTCCATGCTGCCGTACGTCCGCACACGTCGGCTTCGAAGAGCGACGTGTGTACGAGGTTCACGGGGCGCTCCCGGAGTAGTGCGCGGGTTCGATGCACCCAGCCTCGCCGCCCCCCGGGGCCGGCCAGCGAATGCACGATGAGACCGAGGTCCTCGACCTGGCTCGTCAGACCTCCTCGGTCTTGGAGCACGGCAACGTCGATCTCGAACCCCTCGTCTCGCAAACCGGGGAGCATGGCGACCGTCGAGGTCTCCGCTCCGCCCGGGGCCAAGCTGTCGAGCATCATCAGCAGGCGCGGGCGACGCTCCATCTCAGATGCTGCCCCATGTGCGCTTGGCGAGCGGCGGCACCATCGCAACGATGAGCCGACCGGCGTTCTTCTTGTTCCGAGGATCGATCCTCGTCGCCTTCCAGAAGTGACGGCGGGCCAGCCTCAGATCATCGAGTCGGGCGGCGGCGGTCCCGGCCACTGCATGATGATCGGCAAGTGTTTCCGGCCGTTTGGCGAGGAGCGCCCCGTGGTGGTTGATGAGGTACTCCGAACCGGCGAGGGCCACTGCGGGTTTGTTGCGCGGGCGTTCGCCAGCGACGCGCATCTCGATCAGGATCAACGACTCGTCGACGAGACTGGAGGTCATCCCCCTGCGCTTCAAGACCGGTAGGGCACGGAGCAGCAGCTCGGTTTGGTGATTGGTTGGAATGTCCTCGGCGTACCCGCCGACCTCGTCGATGATCTCCTTGGCGAGCGCGAACGTGCCGGCCACGAATGACCCTCGAATATCGGGATAGACGTCGTGCGCCCGGACATCCTGCGGATTGAACCGTTTGCGGTCAGGTCCGGTGAGCGTGCAACTGCAGTTGACGATCCCCGTCGTCTCGTTGATCTCAGCTGCCATTTTCTCGAGCCATCGGAGATCGGCCTCGTCGTCGTCATCGAGGAATGTGACGAAGCGACCGGACGCTTCTCGAATGCCGGAATTCCGAGCCGCAGAGAGTCCGCCGTTCTCGCGATGCACGGGCCGCATGCGTGGGTCCTCGTAGGCATCCAGTACCGCAGCGGTGTCGTCGCTCGATCCGTCGTTGACGACGATCAACTCGAAGTCCTTGAACGATTGGTCGAGAACGGAAGCGATCGAGCGACCGACGAGGCCGGACCGGTTGTATGTGCACATCACGACGGAGAACATCATCGAATCGAAGCCTCGGGTCGTCGGTCTCCGGGCGAGACGAATTCGCCGAGCAGGTCGCTCCAGGCGTCGGCCACGACCGACAGGCTGAAGTGGGACGAAACTCGAACGTGGGCCGCCTCGCCGAGCTCGGCGAGACGGAGCGCGGCACTGGCCACCGCAGTGCCGAGGGCCTCAGGGTCAGCGGCGGGAACGACGAAACCCGTGCGGCCGTCGTCGACGATCTCCCGGAGCACGCCGACGTCGGTCACGACGGCGGGAAGGCCGACCATTCCGGCCTCGATGACGACTCCGGGCAATCCCTCGGTGCGACTGGAGAGCAGGAGAAGGTCAGCAGCGTTCATCACGCCGGCGGGATTCGATCGTTGGCCGAGGAACTGAACGCGACCTCCGCCGATGGCGGCGGCCTCCTGCGCAGCCCGCTCTCGTTCTGGACCGTCTCCGACGATCAGGAGCTGCCACTCGGGTGGCATGTGGGCGACGGAACGGATAGCGGACAGAACGTCCTTCTCCGGACTCAGTGCTCCGACCCAAACGGCGACAGGGGTCGAGGGATCCAGGCCGAGATCGATCCGGGCCCGGCGCCGGTCCTCGTCTGACCTCCTCGGGAAGTCGGTCGGTGACACGCCGGTCGGGATCGCGACGATGCGATCGTGCGATACGCCGACGACTGATCCCAGACGGCGGCCCATCTCGGCGCTCAGAGCGACGACCCTGTCGGCCCGTGACAGGAGCGCCCGAGAAGTCAGACGCCGACGAGTGGAGTCCATCCAGAACGCAGGATCGCCGATGTTGCGGTAGACGAACGGCGTCGAACAGCCGACCGTGGCGATGGCCGTTGCCGGCAGTGTGGTCGAACCATGGGCTACGACGACCGAGGCCTCGGATGCGGCAGCCCGCAATGCCCGAAGGGTCGAGAGTCCCAAGCGGTCGGAGCCCAACGTCTCGACGTCCAGGCCTGGGGACGATGCGGGGCACAAGGCAACCGTTCGAACTGAGAAGCCGCGCTCCACGAGCTCGGGTTCGAGGGCGACGGCGAAACATTCGGCTCCCCGTCGAGTCGTCGTGGTGATGACCTGAAGAACCTCAGTACCCACCGAGTACTCCGTAGCGCCGCCCGACGTTCAGCGCCCGGTTGAACAACCACAATGCGACGACGTAGAGGATCGCTGTGCCGATCGTCAACACGATGATCGAGAGCATCAGCGAGGGTCCGGTCAGCACGTCACCCTGCGGCATCATGAGTCGCCGGACGGCCGAGATGACGTAGGTGTGCGGAAGGAGATAGGCGATCCAGCGGATGAACCACGGCAGCATCGAGACCGGGAAAAGCGTTCCGGAGAACACCGACGCCGTGATGCTGTAGATCGCAACGACCGGATCGGCCTTCTTCGAGATGACCCGCACGCTCGCGGCAAGGGTGCCGACGGCATGTGTTGCCGCGGTACCGAGCAGGATGATCAGCACCGACGCCGGCACGCCGGCCAGGTCGATGTTCACACCGAAGGCGAGACCGAGACCCAAGACGACGATGACGTTCAAGGCGTTGAGCGCGATCGGCCAGGCGGCCAGGGCGAAAGGCAGCGTGTACCAACTGATCGGTTGCACGAGGTACGTCTCGAACTGGCCCTGCTGGATGGCCCGATCGAGCTGGAGACTGAACGATTTCAGGCTCCCCGTGAGCAACATGCCGGCCACCATTCCGAGGATGACGAACGTGTAGTAGTCGAACCCGACCGTTGGTCCGTCGTCGATCAGTTTGGCGACATAGAAGTACATGATCGGCACCGCAGATGGTGCGAAGAGGTTGTTCAGCAGGAGCATCAGCGGGTAGGCCGCGCTCTCGGTCACTCCCAACCACACGAACGCACCGGTGACGGTCCGAACGCGATCGGCGCGTTCGACAAGGGTGGCCATCATTTCGCACCTCCCGTCTCGCCGGAGACCAGACGTTGGAAGACGGTACGGAGCGGCATCACGACTCGATCGAGCGACACGATCTGGTCGGCCGACGACCCCAGGGCGGCCACGACTGCACCGACCGGGCGTTCCGTGCCGATCTCCACCACCGAGCCGACCACGTCGATCTCCACGTCGGACTCCGTGTCGAGACGTCGGGCGAGGTCGAGCACGTCGACGCCCTCGGCGAACTCGATCCGGTACCGGGGGGCCTCCCACAAACTGCGCAACGCGTTCAGATCTCCGTTGTGGATCACCCGTCCCTTGTCGAGGAAGACGACCTTGTGCTGGAGCGCCTCGATCTCCTCGAGCCGATGGGAACTCAGCACGATCGACAGGCCATCATTCGCAGCCAGATCCTCGATCAGGTTCAAGAGTTCGAGGGCGCCGAGCGGATCGACGGTTGACGTCGGCTCGTCGAGAATCAGCAGCTCGGGCTTGTGGAGAAGGGCCGCGGCAAGCTGCAGTCGAGCCTTCATCCCGGTGGACAGCGAGGTCGCGGCCCGGTCGCGGGCGTGCAGGATGCCGACCTGGTCGAGCACCTCGTCCACCCGGCCGGGGAGCTCACTCCGGGAGATGCCCTGGAGCTTTCCTCGAAACTCGAGGTTCTGGGCGCAGGTGTGGCGGAGCATGAGGTTGCGGTCCTCGGCCGGCATGTAGCCGATGAGCTCGCGGACCTGGCGTCCGGCTTCGATGTCGTGGCCGAGGATCTGGGCGTGTCCGGTCGTCGGCGTGGTGAGGCCCGTCAGGATCCGGAACAGCGTGCTCTTGCCCGCGCCATTCGGTCCTACGACAACACAGGTCTCGCCCTTGGCCACCTCGAAGGAGACGTCTTCGAGCGCCACTAGCGGCTCGTCGATTGCCGACTTCAGCAAGATGCGCATCAACGGTGGCGACGGCTCGAAGATCTTCGTGAGATGTCGAACCGACAGTGCCGACCCGGTGTCATCCGGATTCGACCCCGCGGCCGTCCCGTTCGCCGACACGGCCGCCTCTCCATTCATCGCTTGCCCATGCTGCATACCCGCTGCATACCCTCCGCCCGTCTTTCTCCGGTCCCGCCGACCGCGACGCTGAGTAACGCTATGCCCACCCGCCGCGTTGAACAAGGGTATACGGGGAGTCGATCTTCCCCCTGCGTCCCCCCGTGCTCCGACGCTACTGTGTCGACGGGTCTCGCGACGGGGCGGGCCAATGGACGACCTCGGCGGAGGGGCCATGAAGATCTTGCATCTCACCACGGTTGCTTCAAGTTTTCGTTACCTGTTGCTTCCCCAACTCATCGCCTTGCGCGACGCCGGTCACGATGTTGTGGCCGTGAGCGCCGACGGGCCCGACGTCGCTGCACTGCGCGAGGAGGGGATCCGCCACCGTTTCCTTGCGGGTTCGACTCGGGGCTTTGACCTTCGGGCCGATGCCGAGGCCATCCGCTCGTTCGTTCGCATCGTGAAAGATGAGCGGCCAGATCTCGTCCACACCCACAATCCGAAGCCCGGTCTCTACGGTCGGATCGCGAGTCGACTCCTTGGCGTTCCGCACGTCGTGAACACGGTTCACGGCCTCTATGCGACGCCGGATGATCCATTTCGACGGCGGGCGCTGGTGTACGGGTTGGAAGCTGTCGCCACTCGATTCTCTCACCTCGAACTCGTCCAGAGCATCGAGGACGTCGATCTCATGTGCCGGACCCCCCTCGCTCCGTCGGAACGAGTCCGCCATCTCGGGAATGGCATCGACACCCGTCTCTTCACGCCACTCGATGATCCGACGACTCGAGCATCGATCCGGGAGGACCTGGGACTTGCCGCGGATTCCCTCATCATCGGAGCCATCGGTCGACTCGTGGCGGAGAAGGGTTTCGGCGAACTCTTCGCCGCGTCCGCTGCGCTCGACGTCCCCCACGAACTGGTCGTGATCGGGCCTCACGATCCGGAAAAATCCGACGCGCTCTCGGCGGCCGTGGTGGCTGACGCTGAGCGACGAGGGGTTCGCTTTCTCGGGCATCGAGACGACATCCATCGACTGCTTCCGGCCTTCGACATCTTCGCTCTGCCGTCCTACCGCGAGGGTGTTCCAAGGGCGGCGATGGAAGCGGCGGCGAGTGGACTCCCGATCGTGGCGACTGATGTCCGTGGTTGCCGTCAGGTGGTTGACGACGGAACGTCGGGTTTGCTCGTCCCCGCCAGGGAATCCCAGCCACTGACGGTCGCCCTCCGTCGGCTCATCGATGATCCTTACATGCGAAGCCGCTTCGGGAAGGAAGGGCGCAAGAAGGCCGAACTCGAGTTCGACGAGAAGGACGTCGTCCGGCGCCTGCTCGAGGCCTACGCCGAACTCGGCGTCAGTTCGTCGCCGACTCGTACCGTCGACGATTGAGCGTGGCTCGCACCTGACCCTCCAAGCGGAGGCCGTTGTCGACCTTGCGTTTGAAGAAGAACATTCCATCACTCCGTTGGATCGGTGATCGCTCGAGTCGCAAAGGGTCGGTGCCTCCGTACGGGTTGACTCCGCAATTGGCGAGCGCCGCGGATCGGAAGAAGCGAGCAACGACCTTCTCGTTCTCGTCGCCTCCGAAAACACCCTTCGGATAGGCGAAATGCCGGGCCTCGACGCCGAGCCGATCCTCGATCAGTCGGCATGATGTGCCGAGTTCCTCCTCAGCACCAGCCGAATCGAGCTTGTCGAGAACTGCATGGGAGTGCGTGTGCGACCCCACCGTGACGAGCCCGGTCGCGACCGCGTCACCAAGCGATGACCACGTGAGGGGTTGGCCGTCGTCAGGGAACGGCTCCTGGTTCTCGATGAACTTCGTGGCGATGTAGTAGGTCGCCGGAATGCGGTATCGCTCGAGGATTGGCAGCGCGTGATCCATGAAATCGACCGTTCCGTCGTCGAACGTGACGACCACCGGATTCGTCTCGCAACCGGTGGCCCGGCGCTCGAGCTCGTCGAGTCCGGCGTCGATGGACATCGCCCGGCCGCTGTCGGCAAGCCAAGACATCTGCTCGTCGAACTGGCCGGGACTCATGTCGAGTTCGAGCTCTGTCCCGCCTCCGACTCGGTGATAAGCCAAAACCATCACGCCACGCTCGGGGGGCCGAACGACGTCGTAACCGAGGCCCGCAGATTTCACCGCGAGCTGGGCACTTCTTCGCACGCCCCGGCGAATCGAATCTCCTGTGTCCTGGACAAACCGCCGCTGCATCACCCTTCGCACCCTAGGTCGTTGGCCCGTCCGGTAGAAGCGTGAAGCTGGCCGACGGGTGATTTAGCCTTGGAGTTCCGAGGTCGTCGCGCTATACATTTGCGGAGCCGGTGCGAGTTGCGGAATGGGTAGGCGGTACCCACGCATCGGGTCAGTCGGAGGGCACAGTGAACTTCAGGGATTATTTGGGCGTGGCTTGGCGTCGCCGTTGGCTCATTCTGGTGGTGGTCGGCCTCGGTGCCGGCGCCGTTTGGTTGGTCGGCGAGCCCGAGGCATCTCTCACGACCTATTCAGGATCATCGACGCTGGCACTCAACGATGTAGAGGCCGAGTCGGCGCTGTTCTACGCGGTCGTCGCCAGCGAGACATCCCAGATCACCGAGCGGCTCTCGGCCGAGCTCGGACCGGGATACTTCGGTGACGTGGACACATCCGAGTTCATCCAGGACGAGGTGAAGGTCGATTCGATCCCCGAGATCGGTCTGGTCACGATCGAAGTCGAGGGTCTTGCCGAACGGGAACACGTCGAAGTCCTACTCGAGGGCATGTCCCGCCTCGTGAGTGATTTCGCACGGGAGCGCCGTACGTCAGCGCGCGACGAGCCCCTCGCTGCGCTCGTCATCCAGGAAACGGCGCTGCTCGACACGGTTGAAAACCTCCAGCAAGAGATCGACGACCTGGCGGCGACGCAAACTGCTCAGCAGGCCGACCTCGAGATCGTGCCGCGAGATCCGCTCCTCGACGCTCAGCTCGACGCGAATCTCACGACCCTCACTCGCGTTCAGGCCGACATCGACGCTCTCAACGCCCTCGATGACTTCGGCCTCACCCCGTTGGCACCTGTGGCTGCGCCCCGGATCAGCGAGATCCCGGGTGAGACACTCCCGTTGGACTACGGGGCTCGGATGACCCTGGGTGTTCTCCTCGGCGCGATTCTCGGCGTCGGTCTGGCCTTCGTGCTCCAGCGTTTCGACACGAAGATCTACAATCGCAAGGACGCCGAACAGGCCTTCCGCCTGCCCGTCCTGGCCGAGATTCCAAAGCTGCCTCGTCGCTACCGCAACAGCGACGCCGTCATCACGAAAGAAGAACCGGCCGCAGCCGCGTCCGAGGCATACCGCCAGCTCCGTTCGACTCTGACGCTTCACCGCATGAAGCAGGTTCGCGCCGAGGGGGCCGAGCACGAGGGCGGCACTGTCATCCTCATTGCTTCGCCGAGCGAGGAAACCGGTCGATCGACCACAGCAGCCAATCTCGCGTATGCCGGGGTCGCAGCCGGACAGAAGGTTCTGCTGATCAATGGCGACCTGCGCTACCCGCGGGTTCAGAGCTTCTTCGGCCTCACGGGCGGCACGGGGCTCACCGACACGGTCTCGGCGAAACTCGACGACTCCGGGGACCTCGACCTCGATCGTTTCCTCTGCCCTTCGGGAACCGAGGGTCTGACGCTCATGCTCCACGGAAGCTCGGTCAACAATCCGGGGGAGATTCTCTCGCACACCCGGGCCGTCTTCGTCAGCGCACGAAAGTCATTCGACACGATCCTCGTCGACACCCCTCCGATGCTGGTCGGAAACGATGTGAGCGAGCTCCTGCCGTTCGTCGACGTCGTGCTGGCGTTGATCCGCGCATCGGAGACGACGATCGACGAGGGTCACTGGTTCACCGAGACGGCCAATCGACTTCAGATCCCTGTCGCCGGCGCAGCCCTAATAGGCGCGACGTCTGACCTCAAGCGCAAGCGCCCGCTGAGTCGGCTTTCGTTCTCGCCTTTCGGGATCGGATCCCGCAAGCGGAAGCGCTCGCTGGTCGATCGGTCGATGGAGACCAGCCCGGTCGAGACGACCACAATTGCGAGCGGGACGCTCGAGGGGTGGGCGGTCGAGACGGCCGCGACCGAGACGACTGCCGTCAGCGCCTTTCTCGACGGGAAGCACAGCGAGGACGCGACAGACGATCAACCGTTGGAGTCCTGGTCCGAGGACTTCGAAACGACAGGCGCCATTGAGATCGTCGAGGACCCGACCGACGAGGACTCCGACGAGGACTCCGACGAGGGGCCATCAGGCACCAACGACGACGTCACCGACGACGACGAGGGAGGCGACGGTCACGTCGAGAATCCCAAAGGCAACGTCCGATTGTTCTCCCCTCGCAGTGCCTGACGGGAACTCGACAGCCTTCGCCGGCGCCGAGGTTGCAGGTCTCCCCAACGGCCGGGTTCGTTGCCTCTGGCTGACCAAGGGCCTTGGTCGGGGCGGCGTCGAGCGGCTGTTGCTCGACATGGTCCCGTTGATGGATGACACCCGGTACGAGGTCGAGGTCGCCTACATCCTGCCGTGGAAGGACAACTACCGAGCGGCAATCGAGTCTCACGGGGCCGTCGTGCATTGTCTGGGCTCGAGCCGTTCAGGCGATCCACGATGGGTCGGCCGCCTTCGGAGCCTGCTCCAGGAGCGCGACTACGGCGTCATTCACACTCATGCCCCGGTTCCGGCGGCCGCGGCGCGCGTTCTTGCCGGACGCGGCGGCTCACCCGTGCTCATTCACACGGAACACAACATGTGGGACCGCTACCGCACCCCGACTCGCCTCGTCAACGCCTTGACCTACCATCGCAACTCTGCGGTGATCGCGGTGTCCGGCACGGTCGCCGACTCGGTTCGTCCCGTTCCGTTCATGTCGTCGCCTGAGGTGTCAACGATTCACCATGGCACGGTCCTGTCCTCGGTACGTTCGTGGAGCGACGAAGAAAGGTCGCGGCGCCGACTCGACCTCGGCCTTTCGCCGAGCGCGTTTCTGATCGCGAACGTCGGGAATTTCACGGCCAAGAAGAACCACCTGAATCTGCTCCGAGCGATGGCATCGGAAGGTTCGATCGGCAGCAGCCATCTGGCACTGGTCGGCCTCGGGCCCCTCGAGGACGAGCTCCGTCAGGCCTGTCGCGATCTGGGGATCACCGACCGGGTCACGTTCCTCGGCAGTCGAGACGACGTTTTCGATCTTCTGCCGCTCTTCGACCTCTTTGCCGTCAGCTCTCGCTTCGAAGGTTTCCCGATCGCCCTCGTCGAGGCAATGGCCACCGGCCTGCCCTGCGTAGCCACCGCCGTTGGCGGGATCCCCGAGATCATCGAGGACGGCACCAACGGCCTGCTCGTTCCTTCCGACGACTCGGAAGCGCTCGGCCAGGCCATCTCCCGGATGATCGATGAGCCGGAACTCGCCAAGCGCTGTGGCGTTGCGGGACGAGCGAGCGCCGAAGGACTCGATCTTCAGCAGGCGGTTGAAGCGATGGAAGCTCTCTATCACCGTGCGCTCACGAGGGTGACGTCCCGATGACGGCCGAGCATCACTCGCCCTCACTGCCTCCTATACCGCGGCCGGAGGATCGGGGCTCCGACGCTCGCTATCAGATTGCCGTGGTTCTTGGTGTGGCCTCGGCCGGGCTCTATCTGTTCATCCTCGCGTTCGCGACGATGCGATCCGAGTACACGATCTGGGCGGGGTACGCGTTCGCTCCGCTGCTGTTCTTCGTCACCCTCCCATTCCTTCTTCGAACACTACGCAAGGTCGAACCCGACGAGTGGATTCACAAAGTCGTGGTCGCCGCGCTCGGCGTGAAACTGATCGCCAGCTTCGTCCGGTTCTACGTCAACGAGTACGTGCTCGGACAGGGCGACGCTCACAACTACTACAACGAGGCCGCCGACATCGCCGATGAGTTTCGGCAGTTCGTGTTTGGAGGGCCGGCTTTCCAGGAACTCATCCCGAAGCTCAGCGGTACCAGCTTCATTCGGTTGCTGACGTCCGGCATGTACTTCATCACGGGCGCCACCGAGCTCGGCGGGTACGTGCTCTACTCGTTCCTGTCGTTCTGGGGCCTCTACCTTTGGTATCGGGCGTATCGGATTGCAATGCCAGACGGACTTCACCGCCGGTACGCGCTTCTGGTCTTTTTTCTGCCATCGATGGTCTTCTGGCCTTCGAGCATCGGGAAGGAAGCCTGGATGATCACGATGCTCGGCCTCGGGTCCTACGGGTTGGCAAAGCTGCTCACCCAACAACGGGGGGCGTACTTGGCGCTCGTCGGGGCCATTGCGGGGATGGGCGTCGTACGCCCTCATGTGGCCGCCATCTTCTTCGCCGGCGTGGGCGCGGCGTTCGTCCTCCGTCGGACAGAAGGCACCGGTGGCACCGGTCGCAAGATCTTCGGATTGTTGGTCCTTGCCGCCGTCGCCGGTGTCCTCCTCAACCAACTCCAATCCTTCTTCGACTTCTCCGACAGCTTCAGCGTGTCGTCGGTTCTCCGCCCCGAGCCGGGGCGCCGCGCCAGCAAGGGGGGGCCCGTGTCCGCGCCGGCCGGAGCCACTTCACCGGCTGCGTTCCCGTGGGCTTTCATCACCGTGCTTTTTCGCCCCTTCCTCGTCGAGGCGAGCTCCCCCGCAAGTCTGATCACGGCCATCGAGGGAACGATTCTGCTCGGCATGTTTCTGTGGAACATGCCGAGACTCGTTCGGCTCCCAAGGGTGATGATTGCTCGCCCCTACGTCGGATTTGCCGTGATCTACACGCTGATCTTCGCGTTTGCGTTCAGCGCTATCGGCAACTTCGGTATCCTCACTCGCCAGCGCACCCAGCTGTTCCCGATCGCGGTCATCGTCCTCACCGCTCCCTACAACGCCGGTCTGAGAACTCGATCCGAACGTATGGCCGCCGGAGGCGCCAACCGTTTCGAGGTCGATCAGACCGCGGAACCATCGTTCGAATTGGAGAGCGACTCGGCGAGCGAGCCCATTGTCGTCGCCTCGAGTTTGCCCGTCTCACGGTGAACTGACGCAGCAACGAGGATCCGGTCGAGGGCTTCGAATGAGCGCTCGGGATTGGCGCGGAAGTTGTGGGGGTGGAACCAGAGATGGAAGAGTCCACGGTGGGCGACGGCCTGCTCGAGGCGCCGTTCGACCTGCCGGGTCCACACTCGCCAGGACCGCGGTCGCTCGTCGACGTCGAACATGATCGTGGCTGGCAGGTTCCAGATTCCATCCTCGTCGATAGGCCGAACGACCGTACGCTCCGATCCGACGAGCTTGTCGAGCATGCGCTGGCCGGCGCTCGGCGGAGCCGTCCGAGGGCGCGAGCCGCGATAAGCCGAGAAGCCCTGCTCGCGGAGGACGTCCACGTGCCCGAGGCTGTTGCGCGGATAAACGAGCGACCGTAGATCCACCCCAGCTGCGTCGGCGGCACTTCGTGCCGCCCTCATCTCGGATGCGAACGTCTCCCGGCTGCACCCGGGATCCCCAGCCATCAGGTGGGAGAAGCCATGAGACGCGATCTCGTGGTTCGACCGACCCTCGCGAATCCGTTCGATCACACCCGGCGCGTACCAGGTGGGGTCCGCCGTCGAGTCCGAGCACGGATCATCGTCGAACCAGTCGCCGTCGAACCAGTCGTAATCAGGGCGCACGATCTCGGGGTGTTTGACGCCGTCGACCGGCTGGCAACGATCGAGAAAGAGATGCCCGACGATCGCCCACGTCGCGGGGATCTCGTGTTCGTCGAACAGGTCGATGAGGCGCTGGATGTGCTCCAACTCCTCGTCGTATCGGTAAGTGACTTCGCGGCGATGAACCATGCCCCAGGCCATCTCGGTGTCGATGGAGACGATGAACGCAGCCCTATCGAGTGTGGTGACGGCTGACATCGGCCGGCTTACGCTCAGAGGAGCTCCCCGGCGTAGTCCGTCGAGCGCATGGCACCCTTCGTGTCGAACACGAGCGACGCATGCTCGGCGATCGTCGCCGCGTCGAACTCGGGATGATCGACGAGGAAGATGACGAGGTCGGCTTCGGCCAAGGTCTCCGGCGTGAAGTCGACGAGCGGGGCATCGAGGCCCAACTCGGCAACGGCTGGTAGATGCGGATCGCAGAGGCTCAGATCGGCCCCCAGATCAGCGAGCCGCTCGGCGACGACCAGCGATGGCGATTCCCGCCAGTCGGATGTGCCGGCCTTGTACGTGAGCCCGAGCAACAGAATCTTCGTGCCGTTGACAGCCATCTTCTGCTTGTTGAGCAGCGACGTGACGCGACGAGTGACGTAGTCGGGCATGTGTTCGTTGACGTCGTTGGCGAGTTCGACGAACCGGAATGTCTGACCGAGATTCTGACGTACGCGCCACGACAAATAGGACGGATCGATCGGAAGGCAGTGCCCGCCGACGCCGGGGCCAGGGCGGAACGCATTGAACCCGAAGGGTTTGCTCTCAGCAGCGTCGATGGCGGCCCAGATGTCGACACCGAGCTCACGGGCGAACATGGCGACCTCGTTGACGAGCGCGATGTTGACGTGCCGATACGTGTTCTCGAGAATCTTGACGAGTTCTGCCGTGGCGGCGCTTTCGACGGGAACGACCCGATCGACCAGGCTTCCGTAGAAGGCGCTGACAGCTTGAAGCGAGGCGTCGTCGGTTCCTGACACCACCTTGGGTGTGTTGACGAAACCCCACGTCTGATTACCGGGGTCGATGCGCTCGGGCGAGTAGCCGAGGTAGAAATCGGTTCCGGCTCGCAGGCCGGATTCCTCGAGGATCGGGCCGAGGAAGTCGGCCGTGGTGCCTGGATACGTCGTCGATTCGAGGACGATCAGCGCGCCGGCCCTGAGGACACGCTTGAGCGACTCGCCGGCCGATGCCACATAGGAGAGATCAGGTGCGCCATCGCGAAGCGGCGTGGGCACGGTGATGACGGCGATGTCGAAGCCGACGAGATCACCGAGGTCGGATGTTGCCTGATACCCGCCGGCCAGCGCGGCCTGGAGGGTCTCGTGGGGGACGTCCTCGACGTACGAGACGCCGTCAATCAGCGAACGGCAGCGCCGCTCGTCGATCTCGTAGCCGACCGTGGGGAATCCGAGTTCGGCTGCTCGCATGGCCACCGGCAGGCCGACGTAACCCTGTCCGATGATCGCCACCTTCGCCGTTCGTTGCTCGATTCGATGGAGCAGGTCAGCGAGCGGGTCGTACCGCACGGCCGTGTTCTCCGTCATTCCCGCTTCGATCATCGCTGCTTCATCAGCCGCGACTGATTGAGCTACATCTGTCATTTTGCCCTCCGCCTTTTCCGCTTCGGCGAGCCTAGTAGCATCGAACCGGAAGACGAAACAGTCGGGCGGTATTGCCTGCCGAGCGGTCGCCGGGACCGCGCCACCGGCCGTGCGTGACCTCACTATGATCGTCGAGGCGCGGCGCGGGCCGCCGGGACCCAGTGGGTCAAGAGTGAACGGCGGTCAAGAGTGAACTGCGACGGGACAGTTGTGATTGGTGATCCGAGGCGTCGGCGCGTTGGGGCGAGCCTGGTACTCGCGGCGCTGACGTTCTTCGTCGGTTGTACGTCCGATGGTTCGGTGGCCGGTACCGATGCTGACACTCCAGGCGTCGTCGGCTCGGCCGACACCGACACAGCGGACGTAGTCGACACCGACACCGACGAGGAGAACGAGGCGTCTGCCGGGAGTGGCGACTCAGGCGAGGTTCCGGACTCTCGTTTGGAGTTCGGCCTCCCGGTGCTCGCCGGAGGTCAGACGCTCAGCGCCGACCTCGATGGGCCGAGGTCCGAGGTGACGACGCTTCGGGAGAGCCCATACATCGGCATCGCGAAGCTGCCCCGACCCGACTACGAAGCCAATCCCTGGTCCCAGTGGGGACAGGGAATCATGCTCGACGACGGTCGGGTCATCAGCGCCATCGGCGACCATCTCGGCGCCGACGGAAACTCCTATCTGTTCGTCTACGACCCCGAAGACGGGACCGTCACTCGCTTTGCCGACGTGCTGAGCTCCCTCGATCACGAAGATGGGAGCTGGGGGTACGGCAAGGTGCACAGCCAGATGGTCGATGCGGGCGACGGCGGCATCTACTTCACGACCTACTACGGCACCCGGTCCGGTCTCACGTTCGACGGGAGCTACGAGGGCGACGTCCTCTTCCGGCTCGACACGGAGTCACTCGAATTGACCCCCATCGCGGTCCCCGTACCCGGCCATGGCGTCCCGTCGCTGGCAACGGATGGTGCCGGCCTCCTCTACGGCGAGGCTGTCGATCCACTCCTGCCCGAGGGCCGCTACCCCGGCGGCGGATTCTTCGTGTTCGACACGACCACCGGAGAGACCACGACCTTTGTCGAGAACCCAGAGCACGCCGGATTCCGGAGCATCCTTGTGGAGGCCGATGGTCGTGCCATGTTCGCCCGGGATGGTGGCGGATTCTTCGAGTTCGACCCTGCCTCGGACGAGGTTGCCGGAGTCGACCTCGGACTCGGGAGCGAGCTCCGCGCCGTGACCGAACCCACGAGTGACGGGACCGTCTACGGCGTCACCTTCGATCCGTACGAGCTGTTCGCGCTCGATGCAGGTCGCGAAGTCCGGGAGCTCGGTGAGGCGCTCTGGTACTCGGCCTCGCTCGCGCTCCTTCCTGACGAGTCCGGCTTCCTCTATGTTCCCGGGGCCCATGGAGATTCCTCCTACGACAACACGCCGCTCATCGCAGTCGACGGAACGACGGGAGCACAGACCCGGATCGTCGAACTCTTTCAGATGGTGAAAGACGAGTACGACCTCGTGCTCGGCGGCACCTACAGCATCACCGTCGACCCGGCGCGAAACGTCGCCCACATCGGCTTCAACGCCGGCCGAACCGTCGAGGACCCATGGGGCGAAGTCATGTTCCTGGTCGTGGAGCTCCCGTGAGGCCGACAGTGTCGGTCGCGTTTTTCGTGGCCGCCGCGATGATCGCAGGTGCATGCTCGTCGTCGGAGGGTGCGAGCGGTCAGGCCGAAGCGGTCGAGAGCTCCGACGATGGCACCGTCTCGACCGGCGAGGCCATTGGCCAGGATTCGGCGGGCGACTCGACGGCCGAGGATGAAGCTCGTGAAGAGTCAGCAGGAGGTGCGAAAGGGAGCGGCGATGATGGCTTGCCGTCGGCCGCTGCAGCGGGGCGAGGGACGTTGGTCGACGTCAGCACCGAGTACGGAATCGACGAGGCATTGCTCGGCATCCGGGGCCACGCCGTCGCGACGGCTGATGTCAACGACGACGGATGGGCCGACTTGTTCGTAGGCACGTTCGCCGATCGGCCCCCGGAGACTTACCAAGAACGAGGCGCGAGCGGCCCAGCACCCGATCGTCTCCTTCTGGGCGGCCCCGACGGATTCCTGGTGGACGAGAGCTTCGATCCACCCTTCGGGCGCGCCGCCGGCGCCCGTTTCGCCGACCTCGACAACGACGGCGATCCGGATCTCATCGTGTCGCGCAATCCTCGCGAGAGCGAACGAGCGGCGGCGCCGAGCGAGGTCTACCGCAACGACGACGGTGTTCTCTCACCGGTCACGGTGCTTGACGAATTCCTCGGCGGACGTGCGGTCGACACCCTCGACTACGACGGCGACGGCCTTCTCGACATCGTCCTCGTGGAAGACCGTTGGTCATCTGCATCCACGCAGGTCTTCCACAACGAAGGCGATTTCGAGTTCCGTGCCGTCGGGAACGATGTCGGGATCCCCGACGGGGTCTTCGGGCTCGGTCTGGGGATTGGTGACCTCGACGGCGACGGGGCACTTGACCTCGTCATCGGTGGATCGAATCGCATCTTCCTCGGGGACGGCGCCGGATTCCGTGAGGCTGCGGCGAGCCCCCTCCCCTGGGAGCTGAAGGGAGACGAGGACGACCCGGCCCACGTCGCTCTGGCGGATGTTGACGGCGACGGCGACCTCGACATCCTGATCGGCCAGCACTTCAACAGCACCATCGATTTCGGTGAGCCGGAACCCATCCGGCTCTTCGCCAATCAGGGCGTCGGTGCCGACGGCGAACCGAGGTTCGAGGACGTCACCGACGCTGCAGGTCTGCCGCTGCTCGATACGAAGTCGCCTCAGATTCTCGTTGTCGACCTCGACGGAGACGGCATGGACGAGATCGTCACGACGGCCACGTACGAGGACGCGGCCACTGGCATCCGCACCCCACTCGTCTTGTCTCCTTCGAGTTCTGGCACGGCCACGTTTGATGCTCCCGCTGTCAAGGTCGGACCGCACTATTGGATAGACGCCGTCACGCTCGATGCCAACCAGGACGGTCGCCCCGACCTATTCTTCGTCGAATGGGAACCATCGCTCGGCTCACGGCTCTTCCTGAACTTGCCGGTCGACAACTGAGGCGGCGCGTGACGCGAGCTGCGCTCGAGTCAGTAGTTGCCCGACTCTTGGAACCACTCGACGGTCCGGGCCACGCCGGTGGAGATGTCGACGGGATCGATGTCGGGGAACAGCGACCGAAGTCGAGTCGAATCCGCCTTCGAGTGGCGAATGTCGCCCGCCCGGGTCTCGACGTGTTCGAGTCGGACCTCCCGTCCGATCTTGTCGGCGATGAGATCGACCACATCGAGCAGCGGTACCTGTGTGCCGAACGCGAGGTTGACCGCACCATCGAAGGTGACCTTACGATCGAGAGCGTCGACGATGGTCGCGCACACAGTGTCGACATACGTGAAATCCCGACTCTGTTTGCCGTCGCCGTGGACGATCAACTGTTCGTTTCTCAGCGCACGATCCGTGAAGGACGGGATCACGGCAGCGTAGACGTGTCCCGCGGCCTGGAGCGGGCCGTAGACGTTGAAGAAACGGAAGGCGAGGACTCCCATCCCGTAGGTTCGCTGGTGGGCGAGTGCCATGCTCTCGGTCGACAACTTTGAAGCGCCATAGGGGCTCTTCGGGGCAACAGGGAGCAGTTCGTGTTTGGCGGGTGCTTCGTTGTCGCCGTAGACCGACGATGACGAGGCGAGGATCACCTGCTCGACGCGGGCCGCCCTGGCAGCCTCCAACATCATCAGCGTGCCGGTCGAGTTCACCTGATGGGAAGCCATCGGATCAGCGACCGAGCGAGGCACCGAACCGAGCGCGGCAAGATGCACGACCCGCCCGCCCTCGGACGTCGTGCCGGCCAGCGCATCGGCGTCGAGAATGCTCCCTTCCACGAAACGGATGTCGAGACCGTCGAGGTTCGACCGGTAGCCAGTCGAGAGGTCGTCGAGAACGGTGACTTGGTAGCGACCGGTCGCGAGCAGCGCTCGACACAGGTTGCCGCCGATGAAACCAGCGCCGCCCGTGATGAGAACGGGTGTCAGTTCCGCCATGTGATGTGATCACCTTCCGAGTGGTCGGCGCCCCGCGGCACCGTTGATGGGACCCTGCCGATCTTGGCACGCACATCGGGCGTGCTGTCGGTGGGCATGTCAGCCGCGATGTCGAGGATCGGAGCCGATGAGGTCGAATCTGGACCGATGATGCCGCGAAGCGAGGCAACCACGCGATCCAGGTCGTGGTCGGTCATGGCCGACCCCGACGGCAGGCAGATGCCCTGTGAAAACAGTCGATCGGCCACTGCGCCACCGACGCAGTCAGAGTGGGCGAAGATCGGCTGGGAATGCATGGGCTTCCACGCCGGCCTGGCCTCGATGTTCAGTGTGTCGAGTTCTTTGCAGACCGCGATCGGATCGAGGTGGTCCGGGAGTAGTGCGGCGCTGAGCCAGCAATTTGGGCGCTCGGTGACACCGGTAGGGACCCATCCCAGGTCGGGGAAGGCGACGCGGTATGCATCGAGGATGTCAGCCCGACGGGCGATCCGGCCCTCGAGTTGCGCAAGCTGTGCACGACCGAGCGCAGCCAGGAGGTTCGACATTCGGTAGTTGAAGCCGAGTTCGACGTGTTCGTAGTGAGCCACGCCAGGCACTCGGGCCTGCGTCGACAGATACCGAACACGGGCCACGATCTCGGACGAGCCGACCAGTGCTCCGCCTCCACTCGTGGTGATGATCTTGTTGCCGTTGAACGAGAACACCCCGACGTCGGCCAACGTACCGGCCATCGTCCCCTGGGTGCGGGAGCCGAGGCTCTCGGCTGCATCCTCGACAAGAGCGACTCCGAACTCATCGCACACGGACCGCAACGCGTCGTACCGGGGACACACCCCGTAGATGTCGACGGCCATTACGGCCTTCGGGAGCCGACCCGTCGCGGCTCGTTCGGCCAGGAACGATCGCACGAGCTCGGGATCGAGCCCCCACGTGTCGGGCTCGATGTCGCAGAACACGGGAGTCGCTCCGAGATGCACGACGCTGAACGCACTTGCGGCGAAGGTGGCGGTCTGTACGAGAACCTCATCGCCGGCTTCGACGCCGACGGCGAGCAGTGCAAGCTCGAGGCCAGCGCTGCCGCTGGACAACGCGGCACAGGCCGGAGCTCCGACGTATTCGGCGAGTTCCTGCTCGAAGGCGTCGACCTCTGGGCCTGTCGGTGCAATCCATCCGCTGTCGAATGCCCGCAGCAGCGCGTCGCGTTCGGTCTCCCCCACGTGCGGTGGGGACAAAAGTATTCGGCTATCCCGCAACGTGTCGTCCCTCCGAGGACAGCGCCGACCGTGGATCGGTCCCACAGGCTCCGCTGGCGCGTTGGTGACTCTAGCCGCACCGCCGTCCGACGCGAAAGGGTTGAGTTGCCCGGTGGTCTCGTCGTCTTCACCATGGCACACTGCCTGTGGCGCGACCGAGCGGATTCGGTGAGACGACCAGGGTCGGCGGCGATAGGTGGGGAGTGTGAACGTGAGAGAACGAAGCGACGCGTCATTCGGCAGCGCGCGAACTCAGATGACGGCGGCGGCTCCCCGATGAGTTTTCCCGACACGCTCCAGCTCGAGGTCATAACGGCGGACGATCAACTGGCCGCACTGCGCGCCGAATGGAACGCCATTGCGCTCGCGTCACCTCAACCGAACGTGTTTCTCACGTGGGAATGGACTTCGACGTGGTGGACTCATTTCGGTGGCGACAACGAACTGCATGTGGTCGTGCTTCGCGACTCGCAGGGGATCGCGGCGATCGCTCCGCTTCAACGCACACGTGTGGGAGTCGGTCCGTCCCGATCGACGGTCCTCCAGCGCATCAGCCCGCAGGCAGGCGACTACGGCGGCATCATTGTTTCGCGGCGCACCGACGATGTCGTCACGGCTCTCGCCGACCATTTGCAGCACCAACTTCGTCGAGCGCGGGTGTCAGCGGTACTGCTCTCCCGATTGCCAAGTGATGATCCACCGGTGAGCGCTCTCATCGCTGCGTTGCGTCGGCGAAGCGAGATCAAGGCTGACGAACAGCGCCTCGACGGCATCAGCTTGTTCGCTGAGATCACCGACGACTTCAACCTCAACAAGCTGGCCAAGAAACACAAGATCAACCAGCGGACCCGACGGATAAGGGAAGCCTACGAAGCAGTCGACTTCTCCTATCACACCGGCGACGACCTCGATCGAGGCCTGGACATTCTGCTCCAGGTGCATCAGCGCCGATGGGAAGGTCGAGAGGACGAACTCCAGGGTTTGCTTGCCGAGCCCGGCCAAGAAGCGTTCATGCTCGACGTGATCCGTCGGCTCGACGAACGCGGCTGGGTTCGCCTCCTCACGTTGTGTGCCGACGGTCGGCCGGTCGCAGCTGAACTCGACTTCGAACTGGGCGGCCGAGTCGTGATGTTCAAAGGTGCCTTCGATCCCGACTTCGGTGAGTTCTCACCTGGGCAGTTGCTCCACCACCAGGTCATGGCCGATGGGCTCGATCGGAAGGTCGACGTGATCGATTTCGGCCGAGGCGAGCAGCACTACAAGCAGCGCTGGGCCAACGGCGAACGGCACCTCGTGTCGCTCACGATTACTCGTCACGGCTTGCGAGGGGCAATAGCCACGGCGAGGTTGCGCGGCAACCGAGCGCTCGCGGTGCGATTGGCTGCACGCGCAACTCGCTGAGCCGCCACCACCGCTACTCAATCAGCACGACCGCTCGCTTCTGGATGCATAGCTGCTCGTAGGTCCTCTGGCTCACTTCGCCACGCATGTCCGCTCGCTCGGCCAGGAAATTCATCACCGTGGTGAGAAGCGGCCCGATCGCCTAGGCGCCGACGGCGGTAATGTCAGGCAGTCGCTCGAACAGCTGTCGAAACATGACGGAGATCTCGCGGCGAGCGAGGTGAGCGCCGAGGCAGAAATGGGGTCCCGGGAAGCCGTATCCAACGTGGAGATCCGATGTACTCCACGCTGAGGCCAGCGAACACAAGGTAGTCGTGGATCGTTGGCAGTTTGCCGGCTCGAGATCAGTTGGTCGGCTTGCGTCGGCCAGCCCTGCGGAATTGGGTTCCGATTCGTCGCTTGTTTTCCGAAACTGAACCGCTCTGGCCCGGGTAGTTGGTCGTGACCGGGCCCGGAGCAGCTTCGTAGGGGGAGCCTTCGTCGACTCCGCCCCAGATCACCATCTGAGGGAATGCGATC
>RCMY010000523.1_pt1 | contig 35981 bp, 27 predicted proteins | sample 2041341 | NCBI WGS metagenome assembly RCMY01 (sample SAMN09708234, study PRJNA481090) | Marine sediment metagenome, whole genome shotgun sequencing project. | reverse complement strand
TGTTTTAGTGTTGAAATAAGGACTGTCATATTCTGTAGAGAGCTCAGTCCATTTATTCTGCTTTGATTCCAGATATTGTTTTTCTGTCGTACCGATCTGGGTATTACTGCAGGAAGTAGCTAATAAAACCACAGAAATAAAATAAAATGCTTGTTTCCATAACTTTTTCATAAATTCTACCTTTCTAACATTGAAATAAAATTTGTACAAATATTCATGCATATAATGAGATTTCGGTTAATTCTATTTTATATTATTCCAAAAAACACTCTCGAGCACATGTAATTCAATATAAAATAAAATTCTTAAAATAGTAAGCTTCATAATGATAATGATACTAACTATTTTTTTAAATTATCATATTTGAATAAGCTTGTCAATATTTATTTTAATTATATGTATTTTTTTATTTAATTAATTTTAATTTTTTCGATAGATAAACTTTTTTGACAGTATATATATAATTATATTTCTGATAAATTTTTAAAAATTACTTGACAATATAAAAGTTTTGCTATAAAAAATTAGTATAATCTAAAAATTAAGGAGGCTCATAATGGAAATAGCTGACGCAATTATGTTTAAAATAAGAATTTTAGATAATCAGATAAAAAGATTCATTGATAAAAAAGCAATGTCTGTTGATAAGAATTTGACAGGAATGCAGCTGGCAGTTCTTTTATTTGTCGGTTATCATAATAAGCTGGATAAAAATAAAGATATTTTTCCTAATGATATCGAAAAAAAATTTAATGTAAGGCGCTCCACTGTTACGACTATCTTAAAAAAACTTGTAAAAGACGGATATATAACTCAAATTCGCGCTTCGTATGATGAACGGTATAAAAGGCTCTTTATTACTGAAAAATCCGAGCTGATATATTCAAAAATACAAAAGGCACAAATGGAGGGAGAGGAAATAGTTTCCAAAGGATTAAGCCAGGAAAAAATAGACATTTTCTTTGAGGTGGCTAATAAAATTATGGAAAATATTTCTTGAATAAGAATAATTATGTTTAAAATACAAGCTGTACTTATATTTTTTATAAGAAAAGATATATAGTTTTTCTGAAATATTCTTTTTAAGAAGGAAGAGAAAGCTCAGATTATTAGAACACTAAATATAATGTTTTAAACCGATCAATTAATTAGAGATTTTATATAAACAGTTAAACGGACTTTTTTTAAAAATTTATAATTAGTATTATAACTATTAGGATTCTAATGTTTCTTCAGGTATAATTTTCTGTTTCTCATTTTTAAATGCTCAGAAGGGTTTTATTTAAATTAAACTCGTGTTATAATAAATATGTTGTTAATATAAATAATATACATATACGGCTGATTATTCCGGAAAAATATGCATCTTTGATACTGGTTATCTTGGAGTTTTTACGACAGTCTGTTTTTTGGGAGCCGGAATCTAAGTATGATATTATTTTTTATAAAAGAAAAGGGAGTAAGAAATGGAAAATAAAATAAAAATAGCATATATCTTTTCATTTATATACGGATATATAAATTCACTCGGTTTTATAATAATGAACGGGTTATTTTTTACGTTTATGAGCGGAAATTCCGTCAGACTGGGTGTGAATATAGGAGAACTGAATCTAGGAACAGGCTTCAGGTATTTCTCGCTCTTTTTATTTTTAATTTTCGGTGCATTTATAGGAGATATTATCTTTTCATATTATAGAAAGACCGGAATGTTCATATTATTAGTTTTAGAACTTTTTTTATTTATGACAGCTGTAGTTTTCTCATTAAGGCACAATGCATGGGTAGTTTTTATACCTCTGGGCATAGCAATGGGAATACAAAATGTTGTGAATCTGTTAATAGGAAACAGCCTGATAGGCAGAAGCTTTATATCCGGAATAGTTTTTAATCTGGGGATAGCTTTTTCGAGAATATTACAGAAAAAAAGCGAGTGGGGGATAATAAGGATATATTTGAATACATGGCTGTTATTCATACTTGGAGCTGTACTAGGAACAATCATACTGGAAAATAGTAATTTGTGTATTTCTTTAATATTAATTACCATTGTTTATGCTTATGCAGCACTTATGATATTCAGGGTGTGGAAATCCGATAAAAGATTTCTTGTAAGAATGAAGAAAAATAAAAGTAAATTTGTGGTATAAGAGGACAAAATTAAAAGGTGTTTTGAAAAAGGATATTCTTGAAACCGGCAAAAAATAATAAATACTAAAATAAAATATAAACAGTGTGTTAGATTATATAATTTAATACACTGTTTTTTTAGAAAAAATAATATGAAAAATTAGTTTAAGTGCATGAAAATCCTGAAAAAAAGAGGGGGGATTTAGTTCTATGATATAAATAGGATTTTATAAATTTTGTGAAAATACATAGAAAAATCAAGTGTTTTTTGAAAAAGAAAAAAAACATAAATTATGACTTGACAATTTGAAAAATCAGGCTAAAATATATTAGAGTTTTTGAAAAGGTTTACAAAAAATGGTGATTAATTATGACAGGAATAAAGAAAGTCGCCAGCTTAGCTGGTGTGTCGACGGCCACTGTATCGAGGGTCATTAATAAAAATCAAAATGTTTCCGAGGAAAAAAGACTGAGAGTTCAGAAAGTACTGGATGAGCTTAACTATGAAGTAAATTATCATGCTAAGTCTCTTCGTGAAATGAGAACAGGAATGCTACTTTTTATCGTAACCAATATCTCGAACCCGTTTTATGCAGAGATAGTAAAGGGAGCGGAGGAATATGCCAAGACTAAGAATTATAATGTTTTGGTCTGTAACGGATATTCCGACAGGGATATAGAAAGAAAATATTTCAAATTCATAGAAAATAAATTAGTTGACGGTGCCTTTATAATGGATCTTGCTATAGAAAAGGATTTTTTAAAAGATTTTTCAGTAAAGTATCCTATTATACAATGCAGTGAATTTTATGATGACATAGGGGTTCCCTTTGTTTCGATAGATCATGAAAAGGCAGCCTTTGAAGCTACGAGCTATCTGCTTGAAACCGGCTTTGAGAAAATCTTTTATGTACAGACATACGGGGACTTTATTTTTGATAAACTAAGACTGGCAGGATATAAAAGAGCCCTTGCGAAGTTTGGCAGACCGTTTGATGAAAGACTTATCATAAAAACAGACTTTAATTACAGCGGAGGAATTAACGCAGCTAAGCAGATACTAAAAAGTAAGATAAAAAAAGCCGGAATTTTTACTGTATCGGATATGATTGCCATAAGCATGGTAAATTATCTGAATTATAAAAATGTCAAAATTCCAGAGAACTATTCAGTAATAGGATTCGATGATATAGAATTATGCAATGCCACTTATCCGGGAATTACTACGATTCATCAGCCGAGAATAAAAATAGGAAAAGAGGCCTGCAAATTATTAATTAACAGAATACTCAAATTAAATACTTCCAACACAATTCAAAATAAATTTTTACCGCATAAGCTTATTAAAAGAGGAACAACTTTCTAATTACAAAAAAATTACAAATAAACATTCTGCTTTGTGACTAAATGCAAAGCAGAGGAGAATCAGCCCTTTACTTTGCATTAATATATAGCATCATGAGAGCGCATAGTGAAAAATATTCATAATTTTGGGAAAAAAATTAACAGCAAGAGGAGGAGTGATAATTTTATTTTCAATTTTGTAAAGCTTTACAAAAATAAAAAACTGAAAAAACAGAACAAAATTAAGGAGAATCAATATGAAATTATCGTATTTAACAGCCTGCTTTAATAATTTATCTTTGGAAGAAAAGGTAAAATTTGCAGCAGAACAAAAATTTGATGCTATCGAGCTTTCATGCTGGCCTGTGGCAAATGACAGGGATTATTCAAGCACTGATATTGATGTTTCAAAATTCGACAGTAAGACTAAGGAAGATATATTGAAATTAACAGGGGAAAATAACATAGAAATAGCTTCCCTTGCTTACTATGACAATTGTCTTCATCCTGATACATCAATAAGGGAAAATAACGTAAAGCATCTCTATAATGTAATTGAAACTGCAGGAAAATTAGGAGTAAAATTTGTGGGAGCTTTTGCAGGGAGAAATCTGGATCTCAGCTTTGAAGAAAATTTTACGGAATTTGAAAAGATCTTTCCCAATATAGTAAAATATGCAGCTGACAGAAATGTGAATCTTCTGATAGAGAACTGTTCTATGCCGGGCTGGCACAGAGAAGGCTGGGGAGCTACTATATCATACTCGCCGGAATTATGGGACAGAATGTTTGAAATCATTCCTGATGAAAATTTCGGACTGAATTTTGATCCTTCACATCTGATATGGCTGGGAGTGGACTATATTAAGGCATTAATTGATTACAAGGAAAGAGTACTTTATTTCCATGCAAAGGATACAAAGATATTTGAAGAAAAAAGAAGCTACTACAGTATATTCGGCAAGCAGCTGGACAGGGAGAACGAATGGGACTACGGATGGTGGCAGCATAAAATACCCGGAAAAGGAAACGTGGACTGGCAGAAAATATATCAGACACTGAGAGAAATAGGGTATGACGGCTATGTAAGTATAGAACACGAGGATCTGAATTATTCTGAAAATGATGAGGCAATAAAATTAGGACTGATGAAAGGCAAGGCATTTTTGGATTCCATATTCAAAAAGTAACATATAATATAATAAAAAAAATTTGGAGGTAACAAAATGAAAAAAATAATGTTTCTTTTATTTTCTCTGCTGCTTTTGGTTTTAACAGTTTCTTGCGGGGGTGAATCAAAAGGAGGAGCGGAAGGAACTCCGGAAGCAAAGCCCGGAAAGAAAAAAGTACTTGGGATAGTAATGCCTAATGCAACTCATGGATTTCTCGGGGAAAGTATAAAGCATGCCGAGGCAGAAGCTAAGGCACTTGCAGAATCTCAGGGATTCGAGTATAAGTTTTTGACATCAAGTGAAGCTTCGGAACAAAACAACCAGATGGATACGCTTATTAATGAAAAAGTAGATGCTATAGTACTTTGGCCTCATAACGGAGATGAGCTGCGTTCTACAGCACAGGCAGCCATGGATGCAGGAATTCCGCTTATTGTATATGACAGACTGATAAACAATTTTACACCTACAGCAACTATAATGGGTGATAATACAGGAATCGGAGAAATGACAGGAAATTATCTGAATAAATATTTCGAGGAAGATCTGAAAGCCGGAGAAGTTCTTGTACTGGAATTCTTAGGAGATAACTCAACTGTACCGCAGCAGAGACATGACGGATTTATGGCGACAGCAGATAAAAACATAAAAATAGTCCAAAGCTTTAATACAAACTGGCAGAGACAAAAAGCACAGGAGCAGATGGAAAACTTCCTCAATACTTCAAAGCCTGAGGATATCGAAAAAATAAAAGCTGTAATAACTCAGGATGATGAAGTGGAAATGGGTGTCCTTGATGCTATAAATGCATATAAAGGCTCTGCAAAAATAAATATAAAATTAGTTACGGGAGTAAGTGCGAGAAAAGAAAATCTTGATACTTTTGAAAAAGAAAAATTAGACCAGGTAACATATGCTTTTTCACCTGCAATGGTAAGAGAGGCAGTACAGCTTGGAGCTGACGTGCTGAACGGAAAAACACTTGAAAAAGAATATATTATAAAAACAGTGGAAGTAGACAGAAATAATGTAAATGATTTCAGAAACTCAGATATTTATAAAATCAGATACAGTATTCAGTAATAAATATTTTTAGATTTTACACAATAAAAAAATATAAAGCTGATAAATGATCTTTACTTAGAAGGTTGTGAAATAATGTTATTGGAGATGAAAAATATATCAAAATTTTTTGGTCCGGTAAAAGCTTTATCAGGGGTCGATTTTTCTGTACAAAGAGCGTCCATTCACGGACTGCTCGGTGAAAACGGTGCAGGGAAATCTACCCTTATGAATATTTTATCAGGAACCATACCTCTTTCTGAAGGCGATATTTATTTTCAGGATGAGAAAATAGATGAGATGACAACTAATAAATCAAAAAAACTCGGGATTCGTTTTATACATCAGGAATTAAACCTCATTAATGATTTGAAAGTATACGAAAACTTATTTTTAAGTGAGGAAATAAAAAATAAGTTTGGTTTTCTTGATAAAAAAGCCATGATTGAAAAATCACGGGAAATAATAAAGAAGCTGAAAATGACTATAAATCCTGAAGAGATAGTGGAATATCTGGATATGCCACAAAAGCAGATGATAGAAATAGCGAAGGCGTTATTGTTTGATTCCAAGCTTATAATAATGGATGAACCTACGACAGCACTTACAAATAAGGAGATAGACTCGCTTTTTGATATAATGAGATTTTTGAAAGAAGAGGGAGTAAGTATTATTTATATTTCACACAAAATGCCGGAGCTTTTTAGTATTTGTGATGATTATACCGTACTTCGCGACGGCAGATTTATACAGACCGGAAAATTTTCCGATATAAATGAAAAAATGGCTACAGAGCTTCTGGTGGGGAGAAAGCTCGTGGAAGACGAGCTGGAAGCCGGAGAAATTCCGGATATACCTCTTTTGAAAGTAAATAATTTTTCTGGGAAAACTTTTAAAAATATTAGTTTTGATGTAAAAAAAGGAGAGATAATAGCGATTACAGGTCTCTACGGAGACGGAAGGGCAGAATTTGCCGAAGCACTTTTTGGTGCTTATCCGCTGGATGAAGGTGAAATGTATCTGAATGATAAAAAAGTAAATATGTCTTCTATAAAAAACGTAATAGCAAGCGGTATTTCCCTTGTTCCCAGAAACAGGAAAGAAAAAGGAATAATAAAAGACCTGAGTATTCAGGATAATTTGTCCATTGCTTTTTTTAAGAATATGCATAAAAAATTATTTATAAACAAAAATGAAGAAACAGAAAGATATAATAAAAATAAGGAGCTTATCAATATAAAAGCAGATAATCCCTCAGATCTGATAACGTCGCTGAGCGGGGGGAACCAGCAGAAAGTTATTATTTCCAGATGGCTGGAGCTGGATTCTGATGTATATATACTGGATAATCCTACACAGGGAATAGATGTGGGGGCCAAGTTTGAGATATATAAAATAATGCATAATCTGGCTGCTGCAGGAAAATCTGTTGTTGTATTCAGTTCGGAGTTCCCTGAAATCTGGAAAACTTCCCACAGATGCATAGTTATGTATAAAGGAAATATAAATACTATTTTGGACAGGGAAAATCTCACTGAGGAAAATATAATGTACTACGCAACAGGTTCAAATTTGGAGGTAAAAAATGACTAATGGCGGAAAACAAATGTCTTTTCTTAATAAAGCAAGTTTTAATAAAACAAATCTGCAAAAATTTTATAGTAATTACAGTTATCTGGTTTCATTTCTGATACTGTTTTCTATAGCCACTATTATAAACCCGAGATTTTTATCATATACCAATCTGAGTACGCTTCTGAAGCAGGCGGCAATAATAGGGATAGTGGCATTAGGAATGAATCTGGTAATTATTGCCGGAATGATAGATCTGTCTGTAGGCTCGCTGGTGGCATTAACAGCAGGACTCGGGGTTATAGTGCTGAATTCTACGGGAAGCATATTTTTAACATTGATATTTTCTCTTGTATTCGGGACTATTCTCGGGGGAATTAACGGAATACTTATAACTAAAGGGAAAATAGCTCCATTTATAGTAACACTCGCTACAATGTCGGCTTTCAGATCGATTATTGTGCAGCTGGGACAGGGCGGACCTTTTAATGTAGGGGAAAAGTCATATAATACTTTTCGTCTTATAGCTGCTGGAGAAACGATGGGAATTCCTAACCTTGCAATCATATTTATAATTACGGCAGTAATAATTTCCATAATAATGAATAAAACAAAATTCGGAAGATATGTTTATGCAGTGGGAAGTAATGAAAATGCAACCAATCTTACAGGTATAAATGTAAATAGGATGAAAAATGCAGTTTTCTGTATTACCGGACTGCTTTCAGGACTTTCGGCTTTTCTTCTTTCATCAAGACTTACATCAATAACAGCACCTAATGCAGGTATGGGATTTGAGCTTGATGCGATAGCTTCGGTAGCAATAGGCGGAACAGCAATGAACGGAGGAAGAGGAAAGGTTTTCGGAACATTTCTCGGGGCGATAATGCTTCAGATGATAAATAATATACTGGTTATAGCTAATATACCGCCGTTTTTGGAAGGGCTTGTAAAAGGAATCATTATTATAGTCGCTGTGTTATTCCAAAGTAAAAATAAGTGATGAAGGGAGATAAAATATGAAAACTTATAAAGCAGGAGTAATAGGAACAGGATTTATCGGCGTGGCACACGTAGAAGCACTTAGAAGACTGGGGAATATAGAGGTAGTTGCTATTACCGATACACAGGATCATAAAATAAAAGCTGAAATGATGAATATACCAAACAGCTTTGCAGACTATAAAGAGATGATGGACACACTCGAGCTTGATATGATTCATATCTGTACACCAAATAATACACATCATGAAATAGCCATGTATGCAATGAAAAAAGGAATAAATGTAGTGTGTGAAAAACCCATGACAAAAACAGCTGATGAAGCAAAAGAAATGTGCGAGTATGCAAAGGAACATAATATAGTAAATGCCGTAAATTTTCATAACCGTTTTAATCCCATGGTTCATCAGATAAAAAGAATGGCTTCCGGCGGAGAGTTTGGAGAAATTATCTCTGTTCACGGAGGATATGTACAGGACTGGCTTTTGCTGGAAACAGACTTCAACTGGAGAATAAACAGCAAGGAATCAGGGCAGACAAGGGCTGTGGCGGATATAGGATCACACTGGATTGATACTGTGGAATATGTAACACAACTAAAAGTTACTGAGATTTTTGCTGAGTTTTTGATATATCATAAAAAAAGAAAGAAATTCCTAAAGCCTGTGGAAACTTTTTCCAAGGCTCAGGAGGATGCAGAGTATGAGGAAGTACCTATAGATACAGAGGATATAGCTGTGGTAATGCTTCGTTTTGATAACGGGGCAATTGGAAATGCTTTCATTTCTCAAATGTTCTCCGGAAGAAAAAATAAGATTTCTATATTTATAGGCGGAAGCAAGCAATCGGCAGAATGGGATTCAGAGAGACTCAATGAGATGATAATAGGAGAAAGAGATAACTTTAATAAGATATTTGATAAGGATCCGGCTATACTAAGTCCGGAAACACAGAAAATAGTAGATTATCCCGGTGGACATGTGGAGGGATTTCCGGATACGTTCAAGCAGTGTTTTCGACAGGTATACAGCAGTATAGCTGACAAAGGAAAGAATTATGATTTTGCTACTTTTGAAGACGGATACAGACAGATGATTCTGGAAGAAAAGATTTTCGAGAGTGCAAACAGCGGGAAGTGGGTTAAAGTATAGAGGACTTAATATGTCTATACCAAAATTTTAAATAATAATCAGAAGAATCGGCGGGTAATTGCCGGTTCTTTTGAGTTTATTGTCATTTAATATGTTTTTTGGCATAATGCTTTGTTTATCTTTGAAAAGATGTTATTAAAACAGACGGATGTATTTTGTTATTTTGAAAATTAATGTTAAAATAAACATACTAAAATAGGATATTGGTATAAGGAGAAAATATGAAGGAAGTAAAATTTTATTACTGCAACAGGTTTATTCTTCATTTTATCTGGTTTGGTATGACACTCGCTGGTTTTATAATATTTATAATTTTATTCAGAAACTGGCTTGGAACTGTAGGAATCGAACCAAACGGACGTTTTATCTCAGACTGGTGGTTTGAACATAAGGCTGTTTTTATTTTTGTAATATTTGTGGTTCCCTGTATAGCGTATTGTGTCATATTTTTGTTAAGTATGGTTATTGCTGTTATTCTTCAAAATAAAAAAGGGAAATGTATATTTTATGATGACTTTTGTGTTATAACTTTTAGCAGAAAAATCCGGATAAATTACAGTGATATCAAAAATATAAAATATACTCCTATATACACTTCGCTGGCTTATCTTGGACGTACACCGCATAAGCTTATAATAAAAACAGAAAAAAGGAAGAAGATAAAAATTAATATGTCTTTGAAGGAATCATGGTTTAACAGGAAAAAGCCGGTTACGCTGGAAGTGCTTTATAGGGAATTACTGGGAGAATATAGTAAGAGCAGTTAAAGATGAAGTTTTTGCTGTCAGAGATATTTATGGTAAAGTTCAGTATTTGAAAACATTCAACAAATAATATAAATTGTACCATAATAAAGATTGCTAAAAAGCGAAAAATCTTATAAAATATAATAAATACAAAATAAGGAAGTGAAAAATGGAATTATACCAAATAATAATTATAGCATCCGTTTTTTTTTCGGGGATAACGTTTTTGACTGTAGGCATCATAGGATTCAGAAGAGATAACTATATTAAAACACAAGGAATACCCGTTCAGGCAGAAGTAGTGGAGATAAAGCAGAGTGGCAGCAACTATAAGCCTGTAGTGGAGTATAATACTTCCAGAGGAAGGATAAGAGCTAAAAGTTTTTATTCTGGAAGCAGTGTGTTTTTTAATTGTAAAATCGGAGACAGAGTAAATATTTTCTACGATGAAAATAAGCCTGAAAGCTTTCGCTTTGAAAATAATAAAATCGGGATATTTTTATGGGGATTATTCTTTTTCTTCGGGGTGATGTCTTTAATAATGGCTTGTTTTATTCCGTTTGTACTGGTATAGTGATAATATGAACTAAAAGAAATATATCTGTATTAATCTGGAAAGTATAGGAGGGAAAAATGAAAAGAATATTTATTTTAGCATTACTTTTTAGTACAGTATTATATCCGGCAAGCTTGAAAAGCGGGATTTATAAAGCAGAATATGATTATTCAAAAGTTTCTGAGAATACATATATTAGAGAAAAAATAGTTCCCTGTGAAGAGCTTACTACTAATAATATTATGCAAAGATATAAATGCAGTGATCTGAAGGTATTTAAAGACGGGAAAAAAGTCTTTCTCAGAATAAGGAGCTACATGGATACCGGAAATTTTGTTCACATGAACAGAGGGGATTATATTGCAGAATTAAAAGAGGGAAAGAATGGATTATACTATGGTAAAAATGATTATATAGATTTTCAGCTGAGAAAAACAGGTGATGATGAGCTGGAACTCACTGTTATTTCAAGAATAAAGTACTCTTCCACTGAATTTCCAATGCGGGGTGGAGCTTATGTGCCTGAGGGAAATGACAGAATTGTTTTTAAATATAAGGGAAAAATAACGGAAAATGATGAAAATGAATCTGTAAAATCAGCACAAGACTTCAAAGATACTGCAGAAGAGCTGGGAATAAATTACGGGAATTATAAGAAGCTGGAAAATGAAATTTATTATGGGGATAAAAAGGTAGAGGATGCTGATTTTGACAGTTTCATTGTTTATAAAAGCAGTGTATATTATTCAATGGTATTTTCTGACTATGCCAAAGATAAAAACAATATATTTTATGCCGGAAAATTATGGAAAGTGCCGGACTATAATTCATTTCAGTTTTTAGGGGAAAGCTATTCCAGGGATAAGGATAATATTTATTACAGCGGTAAGAAAATACGGGGTGCAGATTTGGAGACTTTCAGAATAATTAACTGGGCATATGCCAAAGATAAAAAATATGTCTATCTGAAAGGGGAAATAGTAAAAGGTGAGGATCCGGCTGAATTTAAGCTGTGATATAAATATATAGAATTGCAAATATAAAATGATCAGGAGGACATATGAAAAAGGTATTGATTTTGATAATGTTTTTTAGCGTATTGTCATATTCGACAGGATTAAAGAGCGGATTATACATTACAGAAGAACCGCAGTTTGATTCTTTGATGATAAATTACAACAGTTATGGTGATTTGAAAGTATTTAAAGACGGAAAAACAGTATTTCTTTCTGTAAAACTTTGGAGAGATACAGGGAATTGGAAAGCAGGAAATACGGGGCTGTATCTGCTGGAATTAAAAGATCAGGGTAATGGGACTTATTACGGGAAAAATAATTTAGCAGAATTTTATATAAAAAGTCTGGATTCTGACAGCAATGAAATTGTAATTGATGTCATTTCAATGGATATGTATTCCAAAATCAGTGACTCACGTATTATAATGAGTGATCGTGAGACTTTTGTTACAGAAAAGAACAGAAATATTGTCCTTAGATACAGCAGGGAAATTACAAGTGCTGAGGAGAAAGAGGCCAAGGACAGGATTGAGGCATTTAAGAAACAGCTGGAGAGTAAGAGGGATAATAAAAGTTAGATTATAAGGGAGAGAGAGGAACTGCTCTCTTTCTTAATTTTACAAAAAATATTTTGAAGTGATAGAAAATTTTATTATGAAGGTGGTTTGATGAAAAAAATTATTTATTTACTGGCTTTATTATTGGCGATATTTAGCACAGTGTATACAGAAGAAACAGAGATAGAAGAAATATTATTTAAACAATGGGATTTTTTAGTGAGGAACGAGAATGTTTATTATGGAAAACAAAGAGTTCCTAATCTTGATTATATGAGTTTTAAGAAATTAAATGATTATTATCTGAAAGATAGAAATGGAATTTATGCTGTTGAACCAACAATTGTTGTTACTGGTTGGGCGACCCTTAAAGACGATGAAAATTTTAATAATGAGAACTGGTATGAAGATAAAGTGACAGATCAGTGGTTTAGTGTGGAGATGAAAGCAGGGCTGATTTCACAGATAGGAACTGATAATTATGTATTGGACGGGCAGTATATATTCGGGAATGGTTATGCAGTAAACAGGAGGGAAGTAATACATCTGGGTAAAAATGCTGCATTTAAAGTAGATATGGGAACGTTGAGAATTATTGATACTGGTTTATTAAAGTGTGCTGATAATGATTTTAGATGTTTGTATAGCAGAAATATGCTGCTGAAAGATAAGAATGGTGTATATGTGATAGTTGACGGATATGATGAAGTGTCGGAAGTATATAAGATGAAAAGTGTTGATATTCCTAGTTTTGAAAAAACAGGGGCACATCTTTATAAGGATAAGAACAGGGCTTATACTTTGGAAGATTTATATAAAAAAGCTGTCAGAATGAAGAGAAATTAGAATTTTGATAAAGAGTAATTTTTATCGTATATTAAATATAAAAATACATAAAATATCGTTAGGAGACGGATATGAATTTACAGGAATTAACAGCTGAAGAATGTTTGAAACTGCCGGCAGATATTTTGCAATGGCTGAAAAAAGATTTGAATATGGAAAATGTGGAAGATCAGGAAGAATTAAGAGAAAAATTTGATAACTTCATTAATTTGGGGAATTTTTCAAAAATTTAGACAATCTAATACTATTAAACCAAAAGAAACTTGAAAAGGTAAAAAACTTGAAAAAAGCCTTCCTTGAAAAAATGTTTCCTAAAGATGGATCAAATACACCAGAAATTAGGTTTAAGGGGATTAGTGGAGAATGGAAACAGTTAAAATTATTTGATATTGCTGATATAGTTGGCGGTGGTACACCAAGCACGCAAATTTCTGAATATTGGGGTGGCAACATAGCATGGTATTCACCAACGGAAATTGGTAATTACGTTTATGCGGATAATAGTCAAAAAACTATCACTGAATTAGGTTTTGAAAATAGTTCTGCAAAAAAATTGCCAGCTAACAATACAGTATTATTTACAAGTCGTGCAGGAATCGGGGATATGGCGATTCTAAGACATGAAGCAACAACAAATCAAGGGTTTCAGTCTTTTGTTTTAAAAAGGGGTTATAATCCATATTTTTTATTTTCTTCTGGACACTTAATAAAGAAATATGCTTTAAAAAATGCTTCAGGTTCTACTTTTTTAGAAATTTCAGGAAAACAACTTGGAAATATGGACTACAAAACACCAAATGGAGACGAACAAACCAAAATTGGGGAATTTTACAAAAACTTAGATAAACTGATACTGTTAAATCAAGAAAAACTTGAAAAGATAAAAAAACTGAAAAAAGCTTTATTAGAAAAAATGTTAATCTAATAATTTATCATTAGTGTGGAGGAGTAATCATGATGATATTTAAAACAGAAAGAGAATTTGAAGAATCTCTTATCAAAGTGTTGTCTGAAAAAGGGTGGGAAAGTAAAGTTTTGAAAAATCCTACCGAAAAAGACCTTATTCGAAACTGGGCAAATATTCTTTTTCATAATAACAGGGGGATAGATCGTCTGAATGATTGTCCTTTAACTGATGGTGAAATGGGTCAAATATTAGACCAAATAGAGAGTCTTAGGAGTCCTTTAAAACTAAACAGCTTTATTAACGGAAAAACAGTTTCTATTATTCGTGATAACCCAGAGGATATATTACATTACGGTAAGGAAGTCAGTCTGAAAATATATGACAGATTAGAAATTGCTGCAGGTCAAAGCCGTTACCAAATAGTGCAACAACCGAAATTTAAAAGTAAATCAAAAATATTAAATGACCGCCGTGGGGATCTGATGTTACTTATCAATGGTATGCCTGTAATTCATATAGAATTAAAATGTAGCGGTATCCCTGTCAGTCAAGCCTATAATCAAGTTGAAAAATATGCTTATGAAGGGATTTTCAGTGGACTATTTTCCCTTGTACAAGTGTTTGTTTGTATGACGCCAGAAGAAACAAAGTATTTTGCAAATCCAGGCTCAGATGGCAAATTTAATACAAATTATTACTTTAACTGGGCAGATTTCAATAATGAACCTTTGAACAACTGGAAAGATATAGCTTCTTATCTGTTAAATATTCCAATGGCTCATCAGTTAATTGGATTTTATACTGTTGCTGACGATTCTGACGGAGTACTGAAAGTTATGCGTAGTTATCAATATTATGCTGCCAATGCCATTTCCGACAAGGTTTCTAAAACTATTTGGAAAGATAATTTGCAACGTGGAGGCTATGTTTGGCATACCACAGGATCTGGGAAAACTATGACCAGCTTTAAGTCTGCACAGTTGATTGCAAATTCAAAAGATGCTGATAAAGTTCTTTTCTTAATGGATAGAATTGAGCTAGGAACGCAATCATTAAAAGAATATCGTGGTTTTGCAGATGAGAATGAGTCAGTGCAAGCAACAGAAAATACTTCTGTACTTATAGCTAAATTAAAAAGTAATGATCCTGCAAATACTTTGATTGTTACTTCTATTCAAAAGATGAGTAACATAAAAGAAGAAGGAGACTTGAAAACAAATGATCTTGAACTTATGAATTCAAAACGTATTGTATTTATAATTGATGAATGTCATCGTTCAACATTTGGCGATATGTTAAAGAATATCAAAGAAACATTTCCGGGTGGGCTTTTCTTTGGATTTACAGGTACACCAATTCATGAGGAAAATCAGAAAAAACTAAATACAACCACTGATGTATTTGGGGATGAACTTCATAGATATAGCATTGCGGACGGTATTCGTGATAAAAATGTATTAGGATTTGATACTTACAAAGTTTTAACCTTTAAAGATAAAGATGTGAGACGTGCTGTTGCTCTGGAGAAGGCAAAGGCGAAAAGTGAAGAGGAGGCTATTTTTACTCCTGAAAAGAGCAAAGTTTACTATGAATTTATGGATACCACAAAAGTAAAAATGGCTGGTTATCAAGATGAGAATGGAAAATATGTGAAAGGTATTGAAGACTATATTCCCTCTTCTCAATATAGAACATCAGAGCATCAAAAAAAAGTAGTTGAAGACATTTGTGAGAATTGGATAACATTAAGCCATAATTGCAAATTTCATGGTATATTTGCAACAAGTAGTATTCTAGAAGCAATTGTATATTATCGTTTAATAAAAAAGATGAAGCCTGATCTAAAAGTGAGTTGTTTATTTGATCCAAATATTGACAACAACGGAGGTCATGTTGCAAAAGAAGACGGGCTTGTAGAGATATTGGAAGATTATAATAAACGTTATGGGCAAGAATTTACTATGGCGTCCTTTGGTGTATTTAAAAAAGACGTTGCAGCACGCCTTGCTCATAAAGAGCAATATAAAGTAATAGATCGTAGTACTGAAAAGCAAATTGATTTGTTAATAGTGGTTGATCAAATGCTTACAGGATTTGACTCAAAATGGGTAAACACTTTGTATATGGATAAGAAAATACAATATGAGAGTATAATACAGTCATTTTCAAGAACAAACCGCCTTTTTGGACCTGACAAACCATTTGGAACGATTCGTTATTACCGGAAACCTCATACAATGGAGAAAAATATTGAAGCTGCTGTAAAGTTATATTCAGGAGATAAACCGATTGGCTTATTTGTTCCAAAACTAGAAGAAAACCTAAAGAATATGAATAGAGTATTTGAAGAAATTTCAGGGCTATTTGAAAATGCAGGAATCACAGGTTTTGAAAAATTACCTAAGGATTCATCAGAACGTGGTAAGTTTGCTTCTCTTTTTAAAAAGCTGAATGAATATTTAGAAGCTGCAACAATTCAAGGATTTACCTTTAAAAAATTAGAATACGAATTTTCTCATGGTCAAGAACTCTTGAAAACTACTGTCACCATGGCATTTGATGAAACAATATATTTATCTTTAGCACTTCGTTATAAAGAACTTTTTAACAGTGAAAATAGTGGGGGTGTATCTCACTCAGGTGATGCACCTTATGATCTTGATGGTTATTTGACAGAAATAGACACAGATGTAATTGATGCAAGTTATATGAATTCACGCTTTGAAAAATATTTGAAATTAATTAATACTGAAGTTACTTCTAAAGAACTTATTGATGGTGCACTAAATGATTTACATAAATCATTTGCGACTTTAACACAGGAGGAACAAAAATATGCTAATATTTTCCTCCATGATATTCAAAGTGGAAATGTTATAGCCCAGAGGGATAAAACATTGCGTGATTATATAACAGAGTATAAGTATAAAGCGAAAAATAATCAAATACATAATATATCTAAAATTTTAGGATTAGATGAAAAATTGCTTAGGAATTTTATGGAGTTAAAAGTAACAGAAGTGAATATAAATGAATTTGGCCGATTTGACGAACTCAAAAATACAGTAGATAAAGTAAAAGCTAAGGCCTATTTTGAAAAAATTAATAATAGCAGAATGTCGGCGTTTGATGTAAATAGGGAAGTTCATAATTTACTCCGTAATTTTATTGTTAACAGTGGATTTGAAATTGACTAAAATAAAGATAATTAGGTGAAAAAGCAATGACTTAAGATCGGTATTAGGGCCAAATTGTTTGAGAGTATGAAAAATAGCTATGTAAAAGTGATTTTAAGAAATGAAATGGGTGTTAGGAGCTTCAATTGCACATAAATTTCTCTCTGTATACAAAATAAAAATCCTCATTTCCAAAATTCCTCTTGACCTAGACCTAACTCCAAGTGATAGAATAAAAGAGAACTTCAAACATTGCAGCAAAGTAGCACAATAAATAAAACTCAAAGCAGCAATGTTTAGAAAAAACAAGGAGGAAAGAGATATGTTAGGAAATTTTACTTATTCAAATCCGACAAAATTATATTTTGGGAAAGAATCTTTGAACGGTCTGAATGAAGAACTGCCAAAATACGGAAAAAACGTACTGCTGGTCTATGGCGGAGGATCTATAAAAAAAACCGGTCTTTATGACGAGGTTATAAAAATCCTTAAAGATAATAATAAAGAGATTTTTGAAGATGCAGGGGTTATGCCGAATCCTACTGTGGAAAAATTATATGAAGGCTGCGAAAGAGCAAAAAAAGGTAATGTAGACTTTATTCTGGCGGTAGGCGGTGGGTCTGTCTGTGATTATGCAAAAGCAGTGTCAGTTTCGGTTTACAGTGAGGAAGATCCGTGGGATAAATATTTTCTTCGTATGGAAGATGTAGATAACAAAATTATTCCTGTAGGCTGTGTTCTGACAATGGTGGGAACGGGGTCTGAAATGAACGGAGGCTCTGTTATTACCAATCATGAGAGTAAGCTGAAAATAGGTCATGTATTTGGAGAAAATGTATTTCCGAAGTTCTCAATAATGAACCCTGTTTATACATTTACTCTGCCTGAATACCAAATGGTAGCAGGATTCTTTGATATTATGTCTCACATTCTCGAGCAGTATTTTTCAGGAGAAGATGACAATACTTCAGATTATCTCATGGAAGGTCTGCTGAAATCGCTTATTCATTCTTCAAAAATTGCAGTGAAAAATCTTGAGGATTATGAAGCAAGAAGTAACATAATGTGGACTGCAACATGGGCATTAAATACCCTTGTTGCCAAAGGAAAGTCTACTGACTGGATGGTACACATGATAGGACAGTCTGTGGGAGCTTACACTGACGCAACACACGGAATGACACTGGCAGCAGTATCGATTCCTTATTATAAGCATATTATGCCTTACGGTCTTGCAAAGTTTAAGCGTTTTGCCATAAATGTATGGGGTGTTAATCCAGAAGGTAAAAGTGACGAACAGATTGCAAATGAAGGTCTTGAGTGTATGGAAAAATGGATGAAGGAAATAGGTCTTGTAATGAGCATAAAAGAACTGGGTACTACCGAAGATATGCTTGACGGTATTGCAAAAGGTACTTTTATTCTGGAAGGCGGTTATAAGGTACTTAATCATGATGAAATCGTTGATATTTTAAAAGAAAGCATGAAAATAAAAATATAGAAATGAATATTAAAAACCGGCATTCTGTAGATATAAAGAGTGTCGGTTTTCTTTTGTGATTTCTGAATTTTAGAAAATTTCAAGATCATTCCTGATGAGTAAAAGAATAAAAAATGATCCGGTATACACCAGACCATAAAGTGGCGATTAACTGATACGGATTTTTCCAAAAGTAATCCGGCAAAAATGCTGAAAAACAGTTAATATTTCTTGATTTTCAAATCTCTGTATCTGTTTATTGCGGCACTAAGTTCATATTTTCGCGGAAGGGCAAGTTTGCCAGAAAAATTTCTTGTTCCTGTGAGACAATACAGTCCCTGAGATTTTATTTTATCATAGAGCTTATCCAGAGTATCAGACAGATTTGTTTTATCATCGAAACCATTTTTTGTCAGATATTCCAGCATAGCAGTCAGACAGCGTGTCTAACTGTCGCTTACCAGTTGTTCCAGATTAGACAAATCAATTTCATTTCTTCCGTATAAAATACTGTTTTTTTCTTTGGATTTTACTTTAGTGTTTTTACCATTAAGCTCAAAACAAGATTTAAACGGAACACGTGCTGTAATTTCACCAAAAGCAGTGTTTTTATCTTTTTCATCTTCTTCTATATCGGGAAGCTCATCACTCACTATAGCTTTAGCCTCTTCTGTTACATCTTTCGGGATATATTCATCCATCATAATTACATGATCAGCTGTTTTAAAATAGTCTCCCGAACCGCCCGCTACTATTATACTGGAAACACCATGCTCTTCATAAAGCTGTCTTACTTTATCAACAAAAGGTGTTATAGGCTCTTTTTCCCGAGAAACCAGTTTTTTCATTCTGTCGTCTCTTATCATAAAATTAGTTGCCGAAGTATCTTCATCTATTAAAAGAAGCCTGCTACCCGCTTCCAGAGCCTCCATAACATTGGCTGCCTGTGATGTACTTCCGCTGGCATTTTCAGTGGAAAATCTGTAGGTATCTTTGTTATTGGGAAGATTATTTATAAATGGGGTAATATTTACCATTTCGATATTTCTGCCGTCTTCGGCACGTATTTTTACGGCATCGTCTCTGGTAATAACCATCTCACGTCCGTCATTTATTTTATGGTTATAAACGCTGGACTCAATGGCATTCAGCAGAGTGGACTTGCCATGGTATCCACCACCGACAATCAGGGTTATTCCTTCCGGTATTCCCATTCCTTTAATAAGTCCGGCATTGGGAAGCTCAAATTCTGTTTCCAGACTTTCCGGGCTTTTAAATAAAACAGCATTTTTAGCCAGAGGCTTGTCTGAGATACCGCTTTCTCTGGGAAGAACCGAGCCATTGGCAATAAAAGCCGTCAGTTTTCTTTTTTTTAGTTCTTTTCGAAGATATTCCTGATCAAGCTTTAGTTTTATCTGCGAATCAAGAAAGTCCCTGCTGATATTTTTATAAAACCCGGCAGTATTGATGATTTTTGGAAGAACATCAAAAAAAATATGAATCGCAGTCTTACCGGAAATTCTTCTACCGTTTGCGGGGAGGCCGGCTTCCATTCTTATTTCAGTATTATTGTCATTAATCATAACAGAAGTCCTGTCAAGCACTTCCTGACCGCAATGATCTATTCTTATAATTCCGCTGCTGCCGGAACCGTTCCTGTTCCCTGAAAATTTATAAACCGCATCTTCAAAGGCTCTGGTCAAAAAATCAGAAAGTACTGTTTTTTTATAATCGGAATTAATTATATCTTTCGGAAATTCAGAATCTTTATGCGAAACAGAAATTCTGATTTTTGACGGGGAAGCAAACGGATCTGACTGTACACGATCGAAGAAAAGCGTGTAGTTTCCAAAGTCATAATCTCCTTTTAGAGCTTTATATGCAGGATATCCTTTTCCGTCTATTGAAGTCAGAAGTTTTTTTAAATCAATATGAGTTAGCATTATATATCCTTTCTGATACTTTTATTCTGTTTTTATATGATTTTAAAATTTAAAAACTCTTTTTTTATTAATTTCCATTTTTTCTTTGATAATCTCATAAGGTTCGATTCCCAGTTTGTCACACATAAAAAAGATATAAATAAGGACATCGGCAAGCTCGAGCTTAATATTCTGCCTGTCCTCATCATTAATATCCTCAGGATTTCTCCACTGAAAAATTTCCACCAGCTCTGATGCTTCTATAGAAACAGAAAGAGCGAGATCCTTTAGGTTATGATACTGCTCCCAGTTTCTTTCCGCAACGAATTCCCTTAATTCATTTCTTATATCTTCATAAGTCATATTATCACTCCGTAAATTCAATGTATAGCAATAAATTATAGCATAAAAAAAGAAAAATATCCTGTTTGAAAAAATTGAAAATTTAAAAACATAAAATAGAAAATAAATCTGTAATATAAACTAAAAATCTAAAAATTCCATAATATAAATAAATAAATAAAATTAAACGAAGAGTATAAAATATGATATAATAAGTAAATAAACAAAAAAGGAGCGAGGAAATGAAAAAGTTTTTATTATTAGCATTTATATTTACAGGTATTGCTGCATATTCTGATACATGTAATGCAGGATTTTATAAAATTGAGGGAAATAAGGTATATTATGCATATGACATGAATCCAAATCCTGATCTTGTGGAACTGGGAAAACAGGCTGAAGTAAAAGGAGCAGATGCTAAAACTTTTAATAATAAGGCTGATTACGGGAAAGACAGTAAAAATATTTATTTTGAAGGAAAAATTGTAAAAGGAGCGGATACTAAAACATTTGAAGTTTTATCAAATGAGAAAGAAGTAAAAAATTCAGGTCATCGTGCAGTATGTTACTATTATGCCAAAGACAAGAAAAATGTATATTACAAAGGACAGGTAATAAACGGGGCAGATGTAAAAACATTTAAAGTACTGAAAAATCTTTATGCAGAAGATAAAAACTCTTGGTATGAATATGGGAAAAAAACAAATAATTAAAAAAGAATATATCTCTTAATTTTGAGAAAGTAAAAATAAAGACTGCCGGACTGGCAGTCTTTTAAATATACATAAAATTTTTGGAAATCTATTTTTCTTTTATAAATCCTCTTTCTATAAGGAATTCACGTGCAACCTTGTCAGGCTCCATGCCGAGTTTGTCTACCTTATAGTTTAGCTCTCTCATAGTCTTGTCATCAATCTGTCCTGCCAGCTTATTTATAGCTTCCTCCAGCTGAGGATATTTTTCAAGAATCTCTTTTCTTATAACAGGGACAGCATAATAAGGCGGGAAAAAATGCTGGTCATCTTCAAGCACTTCAAGCTCAAATGCTTTAAGCAGTCCGTCTGTAGAGAATGCATCTATAACCTGACTTTTCCCAGATTCGATGGCACTGTATCTGAGAGCTCCTTCTACAGGATTTACAGCCTTGAATTCCATATCATATGCTTTTAGAAATCCCGGAAGCCCGTCCGGTCTGTTGCTGAATTCTATTGTAGGCGATAGTGTAAAATCTTTACTTACGGCTTTTAAATCAGAAATTTTATTCAAATTGTATTTTTCTTTTATTTCCTTTGTTGTAGCGATAGTGTAAGTATTATTAAAACCAAGAGGCTTCAAAAGCTTCAGTCCATATCTTTTATCAAATTCATCTTTTACGGTATTATAAGTAGAGTCAGTATCTGAGTTACTCGGGAGCTGGAGTATATTTACCAGTGCAGTACCTGTATATTCCACATAGACGTCGATTTCCCCGTTTGTAATTCCGGTAAAGGTTATCTGCGTACTTCCGAGTCTGAGCTTTCTGTCTACTTTCAGATCTGTGTTTTCTTCTATTACATCGGAAACCATATTACCGAGAATAACCTGTTCTGAAAAGCTTTTTGATCCTACAGTTATCTTTTTCTTATTTTCTAATGTTGTGTAAAAAATAGTACCTGCTGTAATCAAGGCAAAAATGATAATAAAAATAAGTCCGTATTTTCTGATTCTTTTATTTCTGGCAATAGTCTGCTCTGAAATTACTGTTTTTCCTTTTCTAAGCGGAAGCGGAGTAACAAAATATTCAATCTTACCTACAAAAAAATCTATGGCAAGTGCCAGTATACAAGCCGGAATTGCACCAGCCAGAATTTTGTTGTAGTTTACAGTCTGTATACCTGCAAAAATAAGTGAACCAAGTCCTCCGGCACCTATGAATGCCGCTACTGTCATTAATCCCACAGCAGTAACAGATGAGATTCTGATACCTGCCATTATTATCGGCAGAGCAAGAGGCATCTTTACTTTAAAAAGCCTCTGGAGTCTTGTCATTCCAATTCCTTTTGAAGCTTCCAGGGTCTGGGGATTGATAGCATTTAGTCCGGTATAGGTGTTTTTTACAATCGGAAGCAGTGAATAAAGTATTACTACAGCTATTGCCGGGAGTACACCGATACCGAGCAAAGGTATAAAAAGTCCTAAAAGAGCCAGACTCGGAACGGCCTGTATAAGGTTAATCACTCCTATGATACCTTTGGAAAGACTTTTATAGGTATTGATCAAGATTCCCAAAGGGACTCCGATTAATATTGCAAGCAGTACAGCTATAAAGGTCAGTTTTATATGTGCAAAGGCAAGACTGAGAATATACTGGTAATTTTCAGAAACATAATTAAGAAAGTTCATTATTGTCACCTGCCTTTTCATTTTCATTGTCCAGATACTGCATACCTAGAGAAGTAACAAGGGTACCGGGAGTAATAAGACCTTTTAGTCTTTGCCGTCTGTCTACTACAGGGATTGCAGAAAGATTATTATCTATAATCAGCTGCAGAAGATTTATTATGCTGTAATCTTCATAGATAGTAAAGAGACTTTTATTCATTACTTCAGATGCTTTGACATTATGGGAATGCACATCATTCAGTGTACGGATAGTGATTAAGCCCTCCAGCTTATCATTGCTGTCTACTATAAAAATACTGTCAACCTTACTTTTACGCATTTTTTCTATACAGTTGCACAGCGGTTCGTCGCTGCCTGCTGTAACAGGATTTTTTATCATAATATCTTTCGCCTTTATCAAATCAGGCACAGTCCATATTCTGTTTTTTCCTACAAAATTGCTGACAAATTCATTAATAGGCTCTTTTAATATATTTTCCGGAGTATCAGCCTGTATTATTTCACCGTTATTCATAATACAGATTCTATCGGCAATTTTTACAGCTTCATCCATATCGTGAGTAACGAAGACTATGGTTTTTTTCATTTTTTCCTGAAGAGCAATAAGCTCCTGCTGAAGCTGGTTTCTGCTGATAGGATCCAGTGCAGAAAACGGCTCATCCATAAGAATAATATCGGGATCGTATGCGAATGCTCTTGCGACACCTACTCTCTGCATCTGTCCTCCGCTGAGCTGTGCAGGGAACCGATACAGATATTCATCAGGATCCAGATCGATCATTTTCATTAATTCCACTGTTTTTTTAGAAATTTCTCCGCTTTTTACATGCTCCAGCCTTGGTATAATCTCGATATTTTCTTTTACTGTCATATGTGGAAAAAGACCGGTCTGCTGTATAACATATCCGATTTTTCTACGCAGCTTTATAATATCCTTTTTTTCGATATTTTCATCGTTTATAAAAATATGTCCTGAAGTGGGGTGGATAAGTCTGTTAATCATTTTCAGAGTGGTGGTCTTCCCGCATCCGCTGGGGCCTATGAGAACTGTGAGTTCTCCGCTATTGATATTTAAATTAATATTATTCAAAACTTTTTGATTTCTGAAACTTTTGTTGATATTTTGAAATTTTATCATTTAAAAATACCTCCTTTTTAGTTTTTTGAAAGCTACTTCTTTTTGAATATGAGAATTTTTAGTTGTTTATAAGATAATAACTTAGTTTATAAAGGTGTACTTTCTGTTTAAAACCTTTATTAATGATAACATAGATAGAATGACTTGTCAAAATTTCAATGTTATAAAAATTCTATATAAATATTTTATTTATTTATTTTAAATTTTATAATTAAAGAAATTAATTTTTTAAAAAATGAAAAAATTGATTAATTCTAAAGTGATCATTCTAATTTTAAAAATGGTTTGAATAGTGTAAGTGTGATAAATGGAAAATAAATTTATGTTTTAGATTAGGCTGTAAATTTAAGGAAATAAATATAAAAATATTAATTTTTCAAAGCGACTGCATATGAAATAAAATTAAAAAAAATGAAAATGTATTTTTGAAAATGTGAAGAGGCTGGGGGTACAAGCATTTAACAGAGAATAAAATATGATATTTTAAAACAGTTTTACAGAAAAAAGCTGTATTATAAAAACAGATTATCACGGCGGAAAAATAATACAGCTGTATAAATTATTACTTTACTACTTTTATGCTTACATCAATGACACCTTTATTAACATCGGCAATTCTTGAAAAGGCCTCTTTGCTCAGATCTATAATTCTGCCTTTGGTAAAAGGACCTCTGTCATTTATACGTACTTTTATTTTTTTGTTATTTTCTACATTGGTTACCTCTACAATACTTCCAAACGGAAGACTGGGATGGGCAGCAGTAAGAGCCCTGTCGGAAAAAATTTCGCCGCTTGCCGTGGAATTACCGTTAAATTTACCACCATACCATGATGCTTTTCCGGAATACGGCAGACTGGCAGAAGGAGTGCCCCCTCCCTTGTGTGAAACTCCCGAACATGATATTATCATCAAAAAAACTGTAAAAATATAGATTATTTTTCTCATAATTTTACTCCTTTAACAAAAATTAAATAGTTTATCGAATGAACAAAAATTCATCGTATATGTATTTGTTGTATTTATTATAACATACTGCATAAAAAAGTTTAATAGAAAATTTATTTGACATTTTATTCACAAAGAAATATAATAGGACATATAAAAGATTAGATAACAGTCTCTATATTGTGAATAAAATATTATTATTCATCAATAAAAGACTTTTTAAGATTTTATATTAAGTGAAAAAAATAACATAATTATAAGGTATAGATTATATATATAAAATTAATAGATACTTTTACAATTGAAATAATATATACTGTATGATTTTATGTTAGTATAATTTTTTCTGAAAAAGTGAAAAAAATAATTTATGGAGGTCAAAAATGGTTAAGGATTTGGAATCATTAAAAGAAATGATGGCAAAAGTAAAAGCAGCGCAGGCAAAATTCGCTGAATACAGCCAGGAAGAAGTAGACAGAATCTTTAAAGAAGTCGCTTTAGTAATTAACAATGAAAGAATTAATCTTGCAAAAATGGCTGTTGAGGAAACAGGAATGGGTATTTTGGAGGATAAGGTAATAAAAAATCATTTTGCCTCTGAATATATTTATAATAAATACAAGGATGAAAAAACTTGCGGCGTACTTGAAGAAGACAGATCATTCGGAATCAAAAAAATAGCTACACCAATAGGAGTGGTAGCCGGGGTAATACCTACAACAAACCCTACATCAACTACAGCGTTCAAAACACTGCTTGCTCTGAAAACAAGAAATGGAATTATATTTTCTCCGCATCCGAGAGCAAAAGGATGTACTATCTATACTGCGAAACTAGCTTTAGAGGCTGCAGTGAAGGCTGGAGCACCTGAAAATATCATTGGGTGGATAGATGAACCGAGTGTGGATCTTTCTAAGGAACTAATGGCAGAAGCTGATCTGATTCTTGCAACTGGAGGACCGGGAATGGTTAAAGCTGCTTACTCATCAGGAAAACCTGCAATAGGGGTAGGAGCAGGAAATACACCAGTAGTAGTAGATGAAACAGCTGATGTAAAAATGACTGTAAACTATACATTAATGTCAAAAACTTTTGACAACGGGGTAATCTGTGCATCTGAGCAGGCAATAATAGTAGACGAGAAGATTTATGACGAAGTAAGAAAAGAATTTGACTTAAGAGGAGCATATATTCTTAAGAAAACTGAACTGGATAAAGTAAGAAATACAATATTTATAGATGGTGCATTAAATTCTAAAATAGTAGGTCAAAGTGCATATACTATAGCAAAAATGGCAGGAGTGGAAGTTCCGGAAACTGCAAAGGTTCTTATCGGGGAAGTAACTTCTGTAGCACATGACGAGCCGTTTGCACATGAGAAATTATCTCCGGTTCTGGCTATGTACAAAGCAAAGAATTACGACGATGCATTGGATAAAGCAGCAAAACTCGTAGATCTTGGAGGACTGGGACATACATCGCTTCTTTATGTAAATCTTGCTGAAAGAGAAAAAATAGACAGATTCGGTAAAAGAATGAAAACAGGAAGAACTCTTGTAAATATGCCTTCATCACTGGGAGCAATAGGAGACGTATTTAACTTTAAATTAGAGCCGTCATTAACATTAGGATGCGGATCTTGGGGAGGAAACTCTGTTTCTGAAAATGTGGGAGTAAAACATTTGATTAATATAAAAACAGTTGCTGAAAGGAGAGAAAATATGCTTTGGTTTAGAGTTCCTGAAAAAATCTATTTTAAATTTGGTTCGCTTCCTGTAGCTTTAGAAGAATTGAAGGGGTCTAAAAAGAGAGCATTTATCGTAACAGATTCGGCGCTGGCAAAATTAGGATTTACTAATCATATTACAAAGGTACTTGATGAATTAAATATAGACTACAGAATATTCTCTGATGTAGTGGAGGATCCGACATTATCATCAGCTCAAAAAGGAGCACAGGCAATGCTTGACTACAATCCTGACGTGATTATAGCACTTGGCGGAGGATCTGCAATGGATGCTGCCAAAATCATGTGGGTGTTATACGAGCATCCTGAAGTAAAATTCCATGACTTATCAATGAGATTTATGGATATAAGAAAGAGAATATATCAATTTCCTAAGATGGGAGTAAAGGCAGAATTTATAGCTGTAGCAACATCAGCTGGAACAGGTTCGGAAGTTACACCGTTCTCAGTAATAACTGATGATGAAACTGGAGTAAAATATCCACTTGCTGATTATGAATTAACACCTGATGTGGCAATAATCGATCCTGAATTAATGCTTACTATGCCTAGAGGATTAACAGTGGCATCTGGTATAGACGTACTTACACATGCTGTGGAATCATATGTTTCTACACTTGCTACTGAGTTTACAAAGCCTATATCGCTGGAATCAATGAAGCTGGTATTCGACTATCTGCCTGAGTCAGTGGAAGGCGGAGCAAAAGCAATTCATGCAAAAGAGAAAATGGCTAATGCATCATGTCTTGCAGGTATGGCTTTCGCAAATGCATTCCTTGGAATATGTCACTCAATGGCACATAAACTGGGAGGAAAATTCCATGTACCTCATGGTATAGCAAATGCACTGCTTCTTAATGAAGTAATCAAGTTTAATGCTGTGGAAAGTCCAACTAAAATGGGAGTATTCCCTCAGTACAAATATCCTGATGCTAAAAACAGATATGTGGAAATAGCAAACTTCTTAGGAGTAAACGGTAAAACAGATGATGATAAAATAACTAATCTGATAAAAGCAATAGACGGTCTGAAGGATAAAATAGGAATCCCGGCTTCTATAAAAGAATTCGGAGTTCCTGAAAAAGAATTTTTAGAAGCTGTTGACCAACTTGCACTTGATGCATTTGACGATCAGTGTACAGGAGCAAACCCAAGATATCCGTTAGTAACTGAGCTAAAAGAAATATACTTAAAAGCATACTATGGTGCTGATTATCAAGGTAAATAAAATTTTAATAAATGTGCGAGCCTGCTGAAAAGCAGGCTTTTTAATATTTTAAAATAAATGTTGCAGCAGGAAAAGCATATTTGTAGTATATCGTTTTTAGATATCAAATATTATACAGATCAAAATAATCAGAATTTTAATATATGAAAAAATTTAGAATCGTATAAGTTAAAAAAAATATAAAACTAATTCTGAAATAAGCAAAATCAAATGAAGAAAATGTATGATGTTACTGTTAGTAAGAAACAGTATGATTGTTAGCATTTCTGCCTGAAAAAATTTTACTGATAAAATAGTTTTAGAAATTGAAATATGGTAATAGTAATTAAATATTATGCAAAATTTGTGTAAAAATGTGATTATCAAAATTCTAAAATAATGAATTGATTTAAAAAAAATATAAAAAAACTACCCCGCCTTGAAATAAATAGAACAGAATTTTATGGATTTACATTTTGTAATTATAGTTTTGTATATAAATAGAGTAAAAGTAAGAGTAGTAATAAAGAACAGTTTTTGAACGAACGATGGTATGTTTGGGATCAGTAAAATGGCAGTTATGAACCACAGTTATACATGCTGACAGAAAAATGAAAAGCAGAAATTTTAATTTAATCCTGCGGGATTTATTTTAGAATTTCTGCAATGAAATAAATTTACAGTTTTAAATGTACTAGAATATCAATAAAATAAGGTATACATCATGAATTTGATTATACCTTATTTTTAAAACATAAAAAAACATAAAAAGACAAATGGGTTGTGTTCTTTTTTTAGAATTGGTGTAAAAAAAATACTTAATAGTGTTGAAAATAAAGGGATTTCAAATATTTGACATAAGAACAAAAATATGATAGTATAATTTATATACTTAATTTATAAACCGAACGTAAAATTTTAATTTATAGTTATCGTTTGCATAAGCAAATGAATGGAAGAGAGAAAGAGGAATATGAAAAAAATAATATTAATGTCAATGCTAGGAACATTATCTAGTCTTGGGAATGCACAGATCACAGTTAATACATCCTCTGATACCCAAAATATAACTACTAATACACAAACAACAGATGATATGATAATTACTGGAGAAGGTCCGTTTACTGCCGGCGGAAACAGTGGGAATCCTGACCCAAACTGGTATTTACAGGGATATAAGGTAAATAACGGGGCAGTTCTTGAAAATGTAAATAAAATTGATTTAAATGCAAAATATGATAATGGTGTTTTGATTAGCAATAATTCAGGTCTGGTTAATTCCGGAACAATCAGTCTGAACAGTACTAATGGCGTAGGAGTTTTATCATCTGACGGAACAGGAAACATAGTAAACTCTTCTAATGGTGTTATAAAGTTAACAACAGGAATAGGAATCGCCACAAAAGGTTATTCCGGTCCCACATTTACAGGGACTATCAGAAATGACGGTCAAATATTGTCTACGGCAGGAGGGACAGGAATATTTACATATGGAAGTCAGTATGTACCCGGTGGGACAGTGGAAAATAACGGAATAATAAGTGTGAGCGGAGGAACAAACGCTACAGGTGTTTCAATAAGGGGTTTCACCACATTTACCAATAATGAAACAGTATCTGGTTCAGCTTCAGCCAGTTCGTCTTTTGGTGCTCTGGTCACAGGAGACAGCGGAGCCCAGCTTATAAACTCGTCAACAGGAGAAATAGTCGGGAAAAATTATGCCAACGGAATGTATGTTTCTAATAATTCTACTACGAATCAGACATATGCAAGAAATGACGGGACAATAGTTGTAGATAAAGGTTACGGTATATATTCAATTTCTTCAAAAGTAGAAAATAACGGAGCAATTTATTCAAATAATATAGGAATATATGCAACTAAATATTCAGGGACATCCCCGGTTTCTGTTATTTCAAATAATGGAACTATAGTAATAGGAAATAACGGGATCGGAATGCAGCTAGGACAGGCAATAGGAAAAAATACAGGAGAAATAGTTATTGCAGGAAATAATGTAATAGGTGCATATATATACGGCGGAAGTAATTATGAGGGAAGTCTTACAAATTATCATGATATAAGCTCTGATGCGGATAAGACAGGAGTTATTCTTATAAAACTCAGCGGAAGTACAACAGCAGGGGATAAAACAGCACATATATATAATAGTGCTTCATTAACAGCATTAGGAGATAATTCAACAGCCATCTATTCGACAAGTAACGGGAAAATTCATAATACGGGAAATATAACTGTAAATAACGGAATTGGCATAAAACTGGAAAATTCTTCATTGAATGCCGGTGATAATACAGGTATTATTACAGTAAAAGGGAGCGGAATAGGAATTTTGGCAGGTGCTTCAAGCTATAACGGTTCCGTACTAAACAACGACGGAAAAATAGTACTTGAAAATAATGGGACAGGTATTTATGTATCGTCAGGAAGTACGTATATGAATGGAACAACAGGAACAAATATGGGGATGATAGAGTTCAGCGGAGAAGGCGGGACAGGTATTTATGTAACAGATACTAAATCATCATTTACAAACAATGCAGATATCACATCATCAGGGAAAAATATTACAGGTATGTCTGCTGTGAATTTTGCAAGTATAACAAATACAGGCAATATGAATCTTTCAGGAGAAGGCTCTGTAGGACTGAATATAGCCGGCGACGGAAAGCTGCTGTCTAATACGGGAAATCTGACTGTAGATAACGGAATAGGAATAAAAGTAAGCAATTCTAAAATAGAAGCAGGACAAAATACGGGTGCTATCACTGTCAGCGGTGAATCTGGTGCAGGAATAGCCGGTATAAACTCAAAGATTATCAATAACGGAAAAATTTATGTAAATGATATGGCTCTTGGAATATACAGCAGTAATTCTGAAGTGACAAGTGCAGGAGAGATAGAAATAACAGAAGGTACAGGAATAGGAGCTGAAACTGGCAGTAAAATTACAAATGAGGCTTCAATAGAAATCTCGGGATCAGGTACAGGAATAAAGTCGGCCGGTTCTATAATAGCAAATAAAATTACAGGCGAAATATCTGTGGTTAAAGGGACTAATATAGAAGCAAGTGATTCGCTGGTAACAAATAGTGCAGTTTTAAGCAATAAAGACGGAACAGGAATACTTGGCAGAAATACAGAGATAATAAATAATGGAAATTTACAGATAGAAAAAGGTACAGGTATTTCTGCATTGAGTAATAGTCTGCTGACAAATAGTGCAGAAATAAATGTAACGACAGAAGGAACAGGAATAAAAGCTTCAAATTCAGAGATAAATAATAATAGTAACGGAACAATAACTGTCACAAAAGGAGTTAACATTGATTTATCAGAATCAGTTTTGGAAAATGCTGCGTTATTAAGTAATTCAGATGGTATAGGAATAAAAGCTGATAATTCAACAGTGAAGAATACAGGAAATATAGATACAATAAATGGAACAGCCATAGAAGCTTTGAATAACAGCAGTATTTTGAATACAGCTTATTTGAAGAGCGGCAATACCGGAATAAATACTTCAAATTCAATACTATTAAATGAAGGAAAAATCGATGCAGCAGAAACTGGAATTTATGCATCGGATAACATAAAAACTGTAAATACAGGAGAAATAAAAGGTAAAACTGGTGTAGAAATAATTTCCGGGACAGAAGAATACAGCGGACACTTTTTGAATACAGGAAAGATTACAGGTACAGATTATGCCGTGAAATTTGATAATAATAATAGTGTATTTGAACTGGGGAACGGAAGTGTCATAAATGGAAAAATTGATGCCTCAGGCGGAGAAAATGTATTAATAGTAAATGGAAATGTAAATATAGACAGTGCTGATAATTTTAATAAAATAGTAAGCAGGGGGGATTCTGTGATTTCCGGAATTGTTAATTTGAATCCTGCTGCAGATAACAGTTATTATACAGAAGCTTTTTCTGCGAAAAAGAGTATGGCGGATATGGCATCTGAAACAGAGCTGGGAGAATTAACAGTATCAGGAGTGGTAAATGTAGGCGTAAATTATGACGGAATAGTTGATGAAACAGATAAAACAGGAAAAATTATAGCAGCAAGTCTAAATTTACAAAATGGAAAAATAGTTTTGAATAATGCAGGAAGTACGGTAAATGATATTGCTAAAGAATCAGGACTGACTAATTACGGAGATCAGATCAGAGTAAAAAGTATAGTAGTATCAAATAAACAACAGGCAGTAGACCCGTCTTTCCAATTTCAGTCAACTGGCGGAATGAATGAAGCAGAAGGCTGGACAAGAGAAACAGTAGCAAGGATAGAAAACGGCGTTACAGTATTAGATGCATTATATACTAATCTTAATAAAGAAATTCCTGTAACACCTACACCAGATCCTGCACCAGAGCCGATCCCGGATCCTGCACCTGTACCAAATCCAAAACCCACAACGGCTGATAAAACAAATGCGGTTCCCAGAAATAGGATTGATCTTGATAATCTGAACAGACTGGATAGTATATCAGGAAGTTTTCTTTCAATGGAAGCAGATAATATGAATGCCGGTGAAAGAAGACAGTCAGTGGAATATACAGGAACAAAAGCGGGATCAAATTTCAAGGCAAGCAACAGCCTTAATTATGACTATGATGCTGATTCTGACGGAATAGCAGGAACAACTCTTTATAAACATACAGACAGCTTATACAGCGGATTTACTTTAGGATATTCAGATAATAAGGTAAATTATGATAACGGAGATGATGAAAAAATAAATTCCGCAGGAATAAATGTATTTGGAAGATATAAAACAGGGAACTGGAATTTGGACGGGCATTTTGGATACAGCTATAATGAACATGAGCTGAATGCAGACTGGCTTATGGCAGGGAGAAAAGAGAGCAATTATAATTCACATGTAATAAAAACAGGAATAACAGCCAGTTATGACCAGAATCTGGGAAATACAGGACTGGTATTGACTCCGTCAATAGGTGCAGATTATATAATGGTAAATGAGGAAACAATAAGAACAGACGGAATGGCAAATATAGAAGGTGCGCACGGGAACGGTGCAGCAGGGAAAATAGGACTTCATCTCGGCAATACTTCCGGAAATTTCAGATGGTTAGCCGGAATAGGGTATGAACAGAATTTTACAGATACTTTTCATAAAGAGAGAAAAATGCTGAATAATTATACAATGGAGGAACTGCATTATGGAAAAGGAACTTTCAATGCTAATTTAAATATGGATTTCAAAGTAACTGATAAATTTACTCTGAAAACAGGCTATGAATACGAAAATAACAGTAATTATGAAAATCATAAAATTAATGCAGGTATTTCGTTTATACTTGGTGAAAAATAAATATTTATACTCAATAAAAAAGAACTGTGTGTTACAAAACAGTTCTTTTTTTCGTACTTAAGAGTATTATTTCAGATAAATATCAGATTTTTTTATGAAGTATTCCCAGTTATCCGCCATTTTATTTGAAAGATTAATAAATTTCAGAAGTCCTTTTGCAGGATTTTCTTTTGACCAGACTGAAGAAGCTTCCAGAAATTCCAGTTTATATTTATATGCAGTCACAGCATCCTGATGGAGCTCTTTTACTGCTTTATTAAAGTTTTCGTCGTCGGTATTTCCCCAGTTTTGAGCTTCCAGATCTTTTAATATCGCATTTATCTCTTTGATGCCTTCACGGGATTGGGCATTAACCAGCGGAGTGTCAGTATCTTCGAGTGCCTTAGCTATAATTTTTAGTCTGGGGATATGCATATCTTCATATTCGACCAGCTTATCCTTTATTAATTTTTTTTCTTCCAGTACCTGCGGTGTGTTTTTAAAAACAGGTTTTTCTATTTTCTGATTCTTAAGGGAAGAAGCGGTTACCAGATGTTTAGCAGCAACAGAACCTAATGCTAGAATTATAAAAATAAGAATTCCTGTAATCAGAGTAATTTTTTTCTTTTTTGTCATGTGAACTCCTTAATGAAATTTTATGATATTTTATCATGAAGAACAAAATAATGCAATTTTGCAGAAAAAAATTCTAAAAAAAGAAAAAAATATCTGAAGGCTGAAAAAATAAAACAGCAGAATAATCAGATAAATACCAGTATTCCAAATAACAGAGAGGAAAATAGCATTGTTGAAATATTGACACGAAATAAAATTTATGCTAACATAGAAAAAACGTTTTCTGTAAGGAGAATTATGAGTAAAATAACAATAAAGGATGTGGCAAAAGAAGCCGGAGTTTCTGTTTCTACAGTTTCACGCGCTTTGTCCAAGCCTGAAAATGTAAAAAAAGAATATGTAAAAAAAGTTTTGAAAGCTGCGGAAAAGCTTAATTATACACCAAGCATAACTGCCCAGAACCTAAAGGGAAAGCTTAATAATATAGGTGTCATACTGAATGCAAATACTGACGAGTCTTTTCTTTCTCCTTATCTCTCGGAGGTTTTGCGGGGAATAATGACTATAACTCAGCAAAAGCACTATTTTATACAGCTCTTATCATGTGAAAGAAGTGCAGAAAAAACCAAAGAACTGATTTCGCTTTATAACAGCGGAAGAGTGGACGGATTTATACTTTTAAGCAGTAAGCTGGATGATATGTTTATAAAAAGTTTTGTAGAAAATGACGTGAAATTCATAATAAACGGAAATGTATATGATGAAAATCTAATAAATAAAGTCTATACAGTGGATACATTAAATGAAGAGGATTCTTTTCTTGCAGTAAGCTATCTGATTAAGCTGGGACACAGAAAAATAGCAATGGTAAATTCTTCTGCTGAATTCACTGTAAATTACGAAAGATATATGGGATATAAAAGAGCACTGAGTGAAAATAACATAGAGGAAGATAAGGAAATAATACTGGAGACCGGAGACAGCATAGAAAGCATAACAAGTATGGTAAGGGGGCTTTTACTGAAAAGAGGAGACATCACGGCAATATTTTGCAAAAATGATATAAAAGCAAGAATAGTAATGAATATTGCTGACGAGCTCGGTATAAAAATTCCCGAAGAGCTGTCAATAGTGGGGCATAATGATACATATATGTCCGAAATAGCGAAACCGAAGCTGACTACCGTAAAAGTACCGATTTATGAGATGGGAGTAGAGCTTGCCGAAAGATTAATGCTTCTTTTGAATGGAACAGAGGTAGAAAAAAGAAAAATATTTGAAACCGAATTAAAATTAAAAGATTCATGTGCAAAAATAAAATTATAGAGCTGCTTTTATTATAAAAGCAGCTCTTTTTTTAGTTTTTATAAAAATAAGATGATTTTTTCTATTGACAGAATAAAAAACTTGAGGTATTATCATATTGAAAACAATTTCTTGAATAAGGCTTAATTTAGAAAATGTTTTCTCATAATGTTTTAGATTTATAAAAAAGATTAATAAATAAAGCAGCTGGAGGAATTAAAATGGCCAAAGTAACACTAAAAGGAGTAGAAAAACAGTATCCAAACGGATTTAAAGCAGTACACGGGATAAATCTTGATATTAAAGACGGTGAATTTATGGTTTTTGTCGGTCCTTCGGGATGTGCTAAATC
>RCMY010000522.1_pt1 | contig 35992 bp, 32 predicted proteins | sample 2041341 | NCBI WGS metagenome assembly RCMY01 (sample SAMN09708234, study PRJNA481090) | Marine sediment metagenome, whole genome shotgun sequencing project. | reverse complement strand
AAAACTTGGCGAGGGCTGGCCCCGAGCACGGCGGCCGCCTCTTCCGCCGACCGATCGAGGTTCGACCAGTGACCGCCAACGACTCGCACCACGACGGCCAGGTTGAAGAACACGTGGGCGGCGATGATGGCGGTGAGTGAGTGGCGCAGGTCGAGGCCAACGGTGTCGAACAGCGCCGACAGGGCCGCCGCCACCACGACGGTCGGCAGGACGAACGGCACCACCGTGATCACACGGACAGCGTTGCGCCCCCGGAACCGATAGCGAGCGACCACATTGGCGATCGGGAGTCCGACGATGACGGTGACGACCGTCGACAGGAACGCCTGCCAGATTGTGAATCGGACGACCCGCCACGTTGCCGGGCGGCGCATGATGTCGACGATGTCACCGATCCCAACACCGGCAAGGCTGCGTTCGCCGATGGCAACCAGCGGCCATACCACCATCGCCGCCAGGAAACCGACGGCGATCGCGGCGGCACCGGCATCGAGCCACCGGGCCGCACGAACGTTGCCGTGCGGGGCGTCGATCATCGGGCGAGCATCATCCGGCGACGATCTCGTTCCAGCGCTCGGTCCAGTCAGCCCGATTGGCTTCGATCTCCTCCGGGCTCAACGACAGCGGCTGCTCGATCACGACGGCGTTGTCGAGGAACACGTCGGGAAGTTCGACGTCGTCACGAACAGGGCGCACGAACATGTTGAGTGCGATATCGGCCTGGAACGTCGGACCAAGGAGGAAATCGATGAGGAGTGCTGCGGCCTCCGGATGGTCGGCTCCGGCAAGCACCCCGGCGAACTCGATCTGACGGAAGCACGAATCGGTCAGAACCTTGGTTGGCGAGAAGTCGATCGGCTCGGAACTGAACAGCACTTCGGCAACCGGGCTGGTCGCATAGGACGTGACGATCGAACGGTCCCCTCCCCCGGCGATGAACTCGCCGCTGTACGCCTCGGTCCAACCCGCGGTGATCGACACGCCGCCGTCGACCAGGGCACGCCAATAGTCCTCCCATCCGTCTTCGCCGTAGCGGGCGATGGTTGCGAGGAGGAACGCGAATCCCGGGGAGGACGACTCGGGATTCTGGGTCACGAACGAGGCGGCGTTCGCCGGATCGGTCAGGTCGTCGAGTGAGGCCGGTTCGGCGCCCGGCAGCCGATCGGTCCAGTAGTTGACGCACACGTCGCCGACGTCGACCGGCACGACCCGATGCTCGGGGTCGAGTTCGAATTCGTCGGGAACGGCGTCGAGGTTGGGCGAGGAGTAGGCAGTGAAGATGCCGGCGTCGAGTCCCCGCTGGAGGAACGTGGTGTCGACACCGAAGAGCACGTCGCCCTCGGGGTCACCCGCGGTGAGGGCCGCCCTGGCAACGACTTCACCGGCATCGCCGGCCGAGAGCACTTCGACGTTCACCCCGGTCTCGTCGGTGAAGGTGTCGAAGATTCCCTCGGTGACGAGGAACGAATCGTGGGTGATGAGTCGAACGGTCTGCCCATCAACGTCAGCTGCTGCGACCGCAGCCGGATCGAGCGCCTCGGTGGACGAGACGCCATCGCTGGATGACGAGCACGCCGCCAGCGCCAATGAGGTGGCCAAGCCAATGACGACCAACGGGTGAGTGGAACGCATGTGAAGCTCCCTTCGCTGGAATTATCCAGAGCAGGTTCACGGGTCGACAGCGCTGGCTTTCGCCGCGACTGGCCTCTCAGCCCGACTGACTCGAGCTCCCCGGTTGTGGTTGTTGGCTGGCATCATAGCCCGGTGACACCGGCCATCAAGCTGCTCCAGTCCCGCAAGGTCGTCCATCGCACCGTGAGTTACGACCACGACCCATCCGCGGCCTCATACGGCACCGAGGCGGCAACGGCGCTGGGACTCGACCCGTCGGTGGTGTTCAAGACCCTCCTCGCAACCGTCGACGGGATCCTGATCGTTGCCGTCGTTCCGGTGACGGGGATGCTCGATCTCAAGGCGCTCGCCCGAGCGGCCAACGCCAAGAAGGCCACCATGGCCGATCCGGTCGTCGCCGAACGATCCACCGGCTACGTGGTCGGCGGCATCAGCCCACTCGGTCAGCGCAAACAACTGCCGACCTTCATCGACGAATCAGCCCTCGCCAACGACGAGATCTACGTCAGCGGCGGCCGCCGCGGCCTCGAAATTATCCTCGCCCCGGCCGACCTCATCGCCGTACTTGGTGCCGTCACCGCACCCATAGCCGTTTAGCTCAGCTTGGGCGGGTTCAGCTGGGGCGGACGACAGGGCCGTCGGCGGAGTCTTCGACGATCCAGCCGTCGGCTGCCAGTTGGTCTCGGATCTCGTCGGATCGTGCGAAGTCCTTGGCGACTCGTGCGGCGTGACGCTCCTCGGCCAACGCCTGGACCTCGGCGGGCACATCGGCGCCACCGGTACTCAGCACGAGCCCGAGCGTGTCGGCGATGAGCAACGCGCCGCCAGCAGCCGTTGCTGCCGATGGCTCATCGCCTTTGTCGAGTGCCGAGTTCGCCTCTCGGACCAGGCGGAACATCTGATCGACGGCGCCGGGCGTGTCGAGGTCGTCGTCCATCACCGAGGTGAACCGCTCGACGGCAGCCGGATCGGGAGCGGCTGGATCGGGAACACTCCCCAGCGACGCGGTGCGGCGGCCAAAAGCGTCGAGCCGTTCGAGCGCGGCCTCGGCGTTGACGAGGGAGTAGTCGGTGATCTCGATCGGTGAGCGGTAGTGCGACTGGAGCACGAGGAGCCGATAGGCGCGGGGGTCGTAGTGCTCGGTGAGGTCGAGCAGGTTGTTGACGTTGCCGAGCGACTTCGACATCTTCTCGCCTTCGAGCTCGACAAAGCCGTTGTGCATCCAGTGCTTGGCGAACGGTCGGCCGATGGCGACCGCCTGGGCCCGCTCGTTCTCGTGATGAGGGAAAGCGAGATCGAGTCCACCGGTATGGAGATCGAAACCTTCACCGAGAATGTCGAGACTCATGACGACACATTCGGTGTGCCACCCCGGTCTGCCGTCACCCCAGGGAGATGGCCACGACGGCTCACCGGCCTTCGCCAGCTTCCACAGCGCGAAATCGGCCGGGTGTCGCTTCTCGGTCCCGATGACGGCCCGATCGCCGGCCCCCTCGACCAGATCGTCGATGCTCTGGTGAGCAAGCAGCCCGTAGCCCTCCACGGTCTCGACCGACAGGTAGACCCCATCGGAGGTGACGTATGCCCGGTCGAGATCGATCAGATCACCGATCAGCTGCACCATCTGGTCGACGTACTCGGTGGCGTGCGGTGTGTGGTCGGGACGCTGGACGTTGATCCTGTCCATCGCGTCCCACCACGTTGCTTCGTAGGTGGCGGTGATGTCTTGCCACGGACGGCCCTCTTGCTCGGCCCGCTTGATGATGTTGTCGTCGATGTCGGTCACGTTCGAGACGAACGTGACGTCGAGACCGCGAAACACCAGGTAGCGGCGCAGGATGTCGTAGGCGAGGGCCATGCGCCCGTGGCCGAGGTGAGGCGGGGCGTACACCGTTGGCCCGCAGACGTAGATCGACACTTTTCCTGGGTCACGAAGTTCCAACGGAACCACGGCGCGCCGAGCAGTGTCATAGAGCCTGATCATGCCCCCACCGTACTGGACCCCACTTGTGGGTCATGACGCTTTTCGGTGGCGATCACACGGCATCTGGCCGTCAGCTGAGGCCGATCGAGGCGTCGCCGACCCGAACGGTAGCCTCAACCCTGATGAGCCTCACGTCTTCCCTCCCCGAGCTTCCGACTGCGTACCAGCCCGCCGACACCGAGGCCGAGGTACTCAGGGTGTGGGAATCGGCCGGCGTCTTTCATGCCGAGGAGCCCGAAGACCCCGACGATCCGACCTACTCGATCGTCATTCCCCCGCCGAACGTCACCGCCGCTCTCCACCTCGGCCATGCCCTCAACAACACGCTGCAAGATGTGTTGATCCGCTATCACCGGATGCACGGCCTCCCCACATTGTGGATGCCGGGCACCGATCACGCCGGTATCGCCACCCAGACGGTGGTCGAGAAACGGCTGCTCGGTGAGGGCATCAAACGGCTCGAGATGGGCCGCGAGGCCTTCGTCGAAAAGACCCAGGAGTGGAAGGACGAGTACGAGGAGGTCATCCTCGGCCAGCTCCGCGAGATGGGCGCATCGTGCGATTTCGACCGCACCCGCTTCACCATGGACGACATGTGTGCCACCGCGGTGCGCCACGCCTTCTTCGAGTTGTTCGACGACGACCTGATCTACCGAGGCAAGCGGCTGGTCAACTGGGACCCCGTCACTCGAACCGCGCTGTCGGACGACGAGGTCGAGATGGAAGAGATCGAGGGCCACATGTGGTACCTCGACTATCCGCTCACCGACGGTTCGGGCCATGTCACGGTCGCAACCACTCGTCCTGAAACCATGTTCGGCGACACCGCAGTCGCGGTGAATCCGAACGATCCCCGCGCCGGCGAGCTTCATGGGAAGACCGTGACACTGCCGATCGTCGGTCGGATCATCCCGATCGTCGAAGACGACTACGTCGTCATGGCCGACCCCGAGAGCGACGACACCAAAGCCCGGTTCGCCACCGGATTCTTGAAGGTCACGCCGGCGCATGATCCCAACGACTACGAGATCGGCCGCCGTCACGACCTCGCCGTCATCAATGTCATGGGACCCGACGCCTCCATCACCGACCAGTACGGCTGGGAAGACGCCGGCCGAGATGCCGCACCGTTCCTCGGGCTCAGCCGCGACGACGCCCGCAGCCGTGTTGTCGACTGGTTCGATGCGAACGGGCTCCTCCGTGAGATCCGCGACTACACCCATTCGGTCGGCCACTCCTACCGGAGCCACGTGCCGATCGAGCCGTGGTTGAGCGACCAGTGGTACGTGCGGGTGACCGACGATCGGCTCCGCGGTTCGGCACTGCGGGCCCAGACAGCCGATCAGATCGCCGATCTCCCTGATGGCGTCGAGCCCCGATCCGATCAGATCGGCGACGGTGGACTCCGCTTCTACCCCGACCGCTACGCCAAGACGTACCAGACATGGCACGAGAACATCCGCGACTGGTGCATTTCGCGCCAGTTGTGGTGGGGTCATCAGATCCCGGTGTGGAATCGGCTCGTCGCAACGAGCGACCTCCCAGCCGAGCTTGCTGCCGCGCTCGAAGACGTCGGCATCGACGAGGCCGTCAAGGTCGGCGGCCGCTGGACCGATGCCGGCTGCTCGCATCTGGTGCGCCGCATCACCGACGACGAGGTCGAGGAGGCGGTCTGCGTTCCACCCGAGGCCACACTCCAACGACTCGACCGCTGGTCCGACGACCTCGACGAGGCCGGAATCATCGCCTCCCTCGAACTCGACGGATTCGAACGCGACCCCGACGTGCTCGACACCTGGTTCTCCTCGGCCCTGTGGCCGATGTCGACCATGGCCTGGCCATGGCCCGAGGATTTTCCCGACACCGACGGCCTGCTCGAGGCGTTCAATCCAACATCGGTGCTCACCACCGCCCGAGAGATCATCACGCTGTGGGTCAGCCGGATGGTCATGTTCAACCGCTACTTCCTGCACGGCCAGCTGCCGTTCCACGACGTGTTCATCCACGCCATGATCCAAGACGGTCACGGCCAGAAGATGTCCAAGACGCTCGGCAACGGCGTCGACCCGCGAGACATCATCCACAGTCACGGCGCCGACGCCATGCGATTCACGCTCGTGCAGATGACCACCGACACCCAAGACGTCCGGATGCCGGTCGACATGGTGTGCCCTCACTCTGGCGAAGCATTCACTCCTGCGTTCGAGACGACACCCTCGGGCCACCTGGTTGCTTCGCCGATCCAGACGTCACCCGCTGATCCATCGAAGTCGATGGTCTCGGCGTTCGGAGCGGCGACCGGGGCGGCAACACCGTCGCTGGATCAGCCGTTGGCCCGCAACACGTCATCGAAGTTCGACGTCGGCCGCAACTTCGCAAACAAGACCTGGAACGCCACCCGTTTCGCTCTGCGCCGGCTGGCCGACACATCGCCGCCAACCGAACCGGTGGCCGTTGGCGAAACTCGATTCGTCGACCGCTGGATCCTGGCCAGGTTGGGCGAGACACTCGACGACGCCGAAACCGCACTCGACAACTATCAGTTCAACTCCTTCGTCGACACCCTGTACGACTTTGTCTGGCGAGACGTTTGCGATCGCTATCTCGAAGCGGTCAAGCCGACGATCGACGACGACCCGATCCAGCAGGTCGTGCTCGGCACCGTGCTCGACTCCGTCCTGCGGGTGCTGCATCCGGTCACCCCGTTCGTCACCGAAGCACTCTGGTCCCACGTCAGTGCGGCTCGTTCCGGTTCGGTCCTCGGCGTCGATCTGCCACCGGCCGAGATCCTGGCCGTTGCCGCATGGCCCCAGGTCGCGGTCGACGTGATCGACCGCTCCGTGATCCGCGACTTCGAGCGGGCCGACGCGCTCGCCGCGTCGATTCGTTCGCTGCGGTCCAGTCAGGGCGTCAAGCCAAAGCAGCGGATCACCCTCCACGCCCCCGCCGATGTGCTCGCCCTCATCGACACCGCCGGTGGCTACGTCGAGGCGCTCGCCGGCATTGGTGAGGTCACCCCGATCGAGGAGAGGGCCGCCGTTGCCAGTCCGATTGCCTTCGAGGGTCAGCAGGTCTTCCTGTCCGGCCTGACCGACGAGATCGACCTCGACGCCGAGCGAGACCGGATCACCAAGGTGATCGAGGCCAGGTCGAAACAGATCGGGGGCTTCGAAGCGAAGCTCGCCAACGCAGGCTATGTGAACAACGCCAAGCCCGAACTGGTCGAGGAGACCCGCCAGAAGCTTGCTGCGGCACTAGCCGACCTGGCGGCAGCCGAGGGCGCTCTCGAAGCGCTGGCCGACGCGTGAGCGAATCGATCCTCCTTCGGATTTCCGGACCGGATCAGGCCGGTATCACCGCCGGCCTGATGGACGTGCTCGGCACGGCCGATGCGCACATCCAAGATGTCGAGCAGATCATCATTCGCGGCCGATTGTCGCTGAGCCTGGTGATCACCGTTTCGGAGGACAAGGGTCTACTCAAGGAACTGCTGCTCTTTGGATGGGAGCACGGCGTCGACGTCGATTTCGATGTGGTCGAGGAGAAATCCACCCGCCGCCATCAAGGGCTGATCGTCACCTTGATCGCCCCCGACGTCAGCCCAAACGAGTTCGGTGCTGTCGCCTCGGTGATCTCGGCCAACAACGGCAACATCGATCGCATCGTTCGCCTGGCCAGGTATCCGGTCATGGCCTACGAGCTGGTCGTCTCGGGCCCCGACCTCGAAACCATTCGCACCGCTCTGCTCACCGTTGCCAAAGACCTGGTGTGCGATATTGCGGTGCACCGCGAAGGGATCGGTCGACGGGCCGCCCGGCTCGTCGTTCTCGACGTCGACTCCACCCTGATCGCCGATGAGGTCATCGAGCTCATCGCCGACGAGGTCGGCTGTCTCGATCAGGTCGCCGCCATCACCGAGCGAGCCATGTGCGGCGAGCTCGACTTCGCAGCGTCGCTCCGGGAACGGGTGGCGCTGCTCGCGGGCCTCGACGCCGACCGACTCGACGCGGTACGAAAACGAGTCCGCCTCACCCCCGGCGCTCGCACGTTCATTCGTACCCTCAAACGCCTCGGCTACCGGACCGCCATCGTGAGCGGTGGTTTCACGGTCATCACCGACTACCTCGCCAACGATCTCGGCATCGATCACGCCCACGCGAACCAGCTCGAGATCGTCGACGGCGTGCTCACCGGACGGGTGATCGGCACGATCGTCGACCGAGCAGCCAAGGCCGATTTCGTTCGCAGCCTCGCCGCATCCGAAGGTATCCCGCTCGATCAGGTGGTGGCGATCGGCGACGGCGCCAATGACCTCGACATGCTCAGCACCGCCGGACTCGGCATCGCGTTCAACGCCAAGCCGATCGTGGCCGAACGAGCCGACACGTCGGTCAACGTTCCCTTCCTCGACGCCGTCTTGTTCATCCTCGGTGTCAGCCGCGACGAGATCGAAGCGGCCGACGAAGCCGAAGGTGTTTCGTCGGATCCCGCCGACGAAAACCAGATCAGGTGAGGTGCCAGGTGGCGACCAGGCTGGGCTGACCGGAGTCGGTGGTGACTCGGCCCTCGCGATGCAACGACAGCAGGTGTGAGTAGACCGAACTCGCAGCAGCCCGCCACAACTGTTTGGTGGTGTCGGCGTACATCACCGGGACCAGGTCCTTGATCGTGGTCGGCCCCTTCTCGAGGCCGGCGACGATCTGCGCTTCACGGCCGGCCCGATGGTCGAGGAACGACTGCACGTAGGTCTTCGGATCGTCGATCGACGGACCATGCGTCGGCCAGAATCGCTCGTCGTCTCGATCGAGCAGTTTGCGCAACGACGCCATGTAATCGAAGAGATCGCCGTCGGGCGGCGAAATGACCGACGTGGCCCAGCCCATCACGTGATCACCGGTGAACAGGGTCTTTTCCTCGATCAATCCGAAACAGACATGATTCGAGGTATGCCCCGGCGTGTGCACGACCTCGATGGTCCACCCGCCGGCCTCGCTGGCGATCTTGTCGCCGTCGACGACGGCGTGATCGGGAACGAAGTCGACATCTGGGCCCTCCCGCTTGAGTTCGTCGGGCATGTCCTTCCACATCTTGTCGATCTTCTGCTTCTCCTCGGCGGTGAAGTATTCGTCGAAGCTGACCGCCTCGAGCGGATCGTCCTCGGGCACCGGACCGTGGGGACCAAACCCGTAGGTGGGGGCGCCGGTCCGTTCGACCAGCTTGGCGACTCCGGCGGTGTGATCGGTGTGGGTGTGGGTCACCAGGATGTGGGTGACCCGCTCTCCCTCATCGAGTGCGTCGAGGATGGCATCGAGGTGGGTGTCGAGGCTTGGCCCCGGATCGATGACGGCGATCTCGCCCCGCCCGACCAGGTAGACACCGGTGCCCTTGAAGGTGAATGGATTGGCGTTTGGTGCCACCACCCGACGAATCAAAGGAGACAATTCGACAACGGCGCCATAGTCGGGCTCGAAGTCGGTGTTGAACGCAGGTCCAGCCATGGCGCCGACCCTAGCGGAGCAGGGGTGTCAGGGGGCGAGTTGCTGGAGCGCTTCGCTGATCCACGCGGGCGGGCGGACGGGCCGACCGGTCGAGTCGGTGACTGCGGCAGTCACCGAGGCGAGAATCATCACGTCGTCGCCCCGAAGAATGCGCTGTTGCCAGGTGGAGGTCGCTCGGCTGGTGGCGGCCAGGCTGGTCTCGACCGTGAGGTAGTCAGCCATCTCCGCCGCTCGTTTGTACTTGACGTTCAGTTCGACGACGACGAACTGGTAGCCGGCCTCGCTGACGCGAGGAAGCGACAATCCAATGTGGTCGAGCGCTTCGGCCCGGGCCACTTCGAGATAGCCGACGTAGACGGCATGGTTCACGTGGGCATAGGGATCGAGTTCGGCCCAGCGAACCGCGATGTCGGTGCGGTGGACTCCCATCAGGCAAGCAGATGGAGCATGCCGGGAACCGCGGTGTCGTCTGGTCGGCGAGTGCGGCCGATGGCGGCTGCGATGTGACCCGATGCCGCCAGCTCGGCGAGTACCGCCGCCTCGTGGTCTGGATCGACCCCGAAGATCAGCCCACCCGAAGTTTGGGCATCGGCCAGCAGAAGCACCGTGAGATCGTCGATCTCGCCCGCATCGACTTGCTTGGCAAGTGACGCCAGATTCCGTCTGGACCCACCGGGGATGAATCCGGCCTCAGCCAGTTCTCGAACCCCATCGATGAAGGGGACGGCGCCAACCGAAAGGTCGACGTCGACACCGGATTCGAGAGCGGCTCGACCGAGATGACCGATCAACCCGAAGCCGGTGACATCGGTGCCGCCGGTTGCTCCATGATCCAGCGCAACTCGGGCCGCGACCGCGTTGAGCGTCGTCATCTGTTCGATGCCCGCCGCAACGACGCCGCCCGGCGCAGCACCCGCCTTCAGCGCGGTCGAGATGACGCCGATGCCCAGCGGCTTGGTGAGGATCAGCGACTGACCGGCGGCCAACCCGGCGTTGGTGATGAGGCGATCGGGATCAGCCTCGCCGACAACGGCCATACCGAACTTCGGTTCCGGATCATCGACGGTGTGGCCACCGACGATGAAGAATCCACCCTCGACAGCAACGTCGGCCGCGCCGGCAAGCACATCACCGAGCATGTCGGCGGGGAGTTCGTCGTTGTTCCAGCCGACGAGATTCAACGCGATCAGCGGTCGACCGCCCATGGCGTAGATATCGGAGACGGCATTACACGCGGCAATGCGGCCCCAGGTTCGAGCATCGTCGACGACAGGGGTGATGAAATCGGCGGTGAACACCAGCGCTCGATCCGCGTCGAGACGCCAAACAGCCGCGTCGTCACCGGTGGAGGCGTCGACGAGAATGCGATCATCGGTATTGGGGGTGAGGCGGTCCAGCACGTGGGCCAACTCGCTGGGAGCGAGTTTGCACGCTCAACCGGCGCCGTGGCTGAATTCGGTGAGTCGACGAACCATCTGGCACCACCCCCTTCCTGCGATCGGTGTTCCTGCGATAAGTGTCCCGGCAACGTAGCGTGGATCTCATGACAAAGAGCGACCCGGACTCGAGCGGCGTGTCCAAGACCAGCGCTGACGCACCACCAGAGCGAGCGGCTGACCGACCCGAAACCGAGACCATCACCTTTGTTGGTTCCGGGGGCGCTCCACTGGCCGGCGTCATCCACCGTCCGATAACGAAGGGACGAGGCAGCGTCCTTCTCGCCCACTGTTTCACCTGTTCGAAAGACCTTCGCACGATGGTTCGCCTGGCCAAGGGTCTCGCCGACGCCGGATATGCGGTGCTTCGATTCGATTTCACCGGCCTGGGAGAATCCGGCGGCGACTTCGCCGAGCAGACCGTCAGCGCAAACGTCGGTGATCTCACCCGAGCAGCAACGGCGCTGATCGAGCGCGGTTTTGGACCGTGCGTACTGATCGGTCACAGCCTGGGTGGTGCCGCTTCCCTGCTCGCGGCCGAGCGTCTCAAGACGGTCGAATCCGTCGTCACCATCGGCGCGCCCAGTTCCGTGGAACACGTCACCCATCTCTTCGAAGAACAGCTTCCCACCATGGAAGCTGATGGGTGCGCCGTTGTCACGATCGGTGGCCGCTCGTTCGAACTCGAGCGGGGCTTCCTCGATGACCTCACCAACCACAGCGTGCTCGAAGCAGCGGCCGGTCTTGGCCGCCCCTACCTCGTGATCCACGCTCGCGATGACGAAACGGTGGACTTTGGTGAGGGCCTCGCCCTCTTCGAGGCAGCGAAGGAGCCCAAGCGCATGCTGTCGCTCGACCGCGGCGGCCATCTCCTGGGCCCGATCGCCGCCGCCAACCAGGTCCTCGAGACCATTGTCGAGTGGCTCGACACGAACGGTGCCATCTCGAGCGACAGGACCGATGGGTGACCGCACCCCTCGCCTGCGATAGCGCCTCGGCGACGACTACACTCCGACATTCATGTCGCCTGAGATGGCGGCACGCGCTGCCAGAACGATCACACCGATGTCTCACCCACCAGTAGATCTGCACCACGAGCAGCGGCCCAAGCGGCCGCAGCTTGTCGGGGAGTCCCTCATGTCGACAACCGAACAACTTGGTTCAGGCAAACGTCATCGCTCATTTCTCGAGGCGATCCCCGACCCGACGGCGCATTGGGGCCGGTCACAGTTCATGTTGTGGCTCTTCATCGGCCTCATGCTCGGCGGGGCATTCGTTGCTCAGACCACCTCGTTCGAGTACGACTTCTCCCAGATCATCGACCGCTTCACCGTGCCCGAGTGCGATCCGGCCGCCGGCAATTGCGAATGACTATGGTCGCCGAAGCCATGTGACGGCGTCGGCCACCGAATCGACCGAGCGCACCAGCTGACGGCCGGGGCGGTCGTTGCCCTCGGCGTCGACAAAGACCTGGTCGAGCGCTTCGAGCGTGCCCGACCTGCGCCACCAGTCGGGCTGGTCCGGCGCATCGAGGAAGACCATCGGGAACGGGCCACCGTAGGTTTTGTAGGCATTCTGCGCGGCGTCTTGGAAGACCTCCTGCATCGTGCCTGGTCCACCGGCTACGAAGACGATCCCACCATCGGCGATCGCCAGCAGACCGGCTTCGCGTTCGGAGTTCGAGAAGTACTTGGCGAGGTGCGTCGCAAACGGGTTCGAGGGTTCATGACCGTAGAACCACGTCGGCACGGCGAGCGATTCGGCCATCGCCCCCGTCGACTCGATCATCTTCGCCACCCCAAGTCCGACACCGATGAAGGCATCGGGATCGTCATGAAACGTCGGCACCTCGGCCAACGAATCAACGATCGTGGCGACCCGAGATGGCTCCAATCTCGATGTCGCGGCCCCGAGATTCGCCGCTTCCATCGCTCCCGGCCCGCCGCCGGTCACCACGCAATACCCGATCAGGGTGAGCTGTCGGCCCAACTCGACCACGGTTCGGTAGGTGATCGACCCCCTCACCATGGCGTGCCCACCCATGACGCCGACGAGTGTGCGACCGGCACGGAACTCGGCGAGCGCCACCGAGATCCCGTGGTCGTGAAGACGCTGCGCAATCTCCTCCGTCGGCGTGAGCAACGGGCCACCGGCAACGCGGGCCCTGGCGTAGATCTGCTGATCGACCGTCTCGGCGAAGCCGCGGTCGAACCCGGCGTAGAGCTCAGACGGGGCGTACAACCGGTCCGGCGTTGGGTCGTAGGGCAGCGGACCGACATCTTCGTGCAGCCGGCGGACCAAGTCGTCGACCTCGGCTCGCCAATCCGGTGCGCTCACCTTTGCCGCGTGGGTATCACGCGTCCAGTTCGGCGTAGTCGACCCCGCTCAGTTCGACCGACTGCTCCCACAACCGGCGACCGGTGTCAGGGTTGGTCGCCGTCGGCAACAGTGTGAGCTTCTTGGGTGGCCCGAACGCCTGGCCGGGGAATGACGGACCGAAATAGTCGCTGCCTTCGGTGTCGGGATCGGTGGCGGCCCGCAATGTTGGCAGGGCGCCGACCGAGGCTGGTTGGGTGACAAATCGAGCAGCAACATCGGCGAATGTCTGGACGATCCCCGGCAACTGGAACCCGCTCTGAAGGTTGGTGTGTGACAGTCCCGGGTGGGCGGCAACGGCAATCGTGTCAAAGCCGGCCTGGCCGAAGCGGCGATCGAGCTCAGCGGTGAACGCCTGATTCGCCAGCTTGGTCGTTCCGTACACCTTGAATCGGTCGTAGCCGTCGAGTGTCGTCGGGTCGTAGTCGATCAACGATCCACTGGTTGCCGCCAGGCTCGACACGCTCACCACTCGTGATCCGCCCGTCTCGAGCAACAACGGCAGGAGCAAGCCCGTCAGCGCGAAATGGCCCAGATGGTTGCTCGCGAACTGCAGTTCGATGTTGTCGACGCTGAGCTGGGGCGGAGCACCCATGATCCCGGCGTTGTTGATGCAGAGATCGAGTCGGTCGAGTTCTGTGTTCAGGCGCTCGGCGGCAGCCCGTACCGACTCGAGGCTCGACACATCGACTTCGCTGACCGAGACGTCGGCTGCGGGTCCGACACTGGCTCGGATCTTGGCGGCTGCCGCCTCGCCCTTTGCCGGGGTACGAACCGCCAGGATCACCCGAAAATGTGCCGCCGCCAGCGCTTTGGCCGTCGCGTAGCCGAGACCGCTGTTGCCGCCGGTGACGAGAGCGATCCGACCCGGCTCCTGATCGGGAATGTCGTTGGCGGACCAACCGAAACGGGGAAGCGAAGGAAGGGTCATGCCCGTCAGTGTGCCCGCCCGACGGTCGAATCGCGGACAACGAGATGCGTTGTGCTCACGAGATGCTCGACCGGTTGTCCGGGGATGGTCATCAAGTCGCGAACCAGTCGACCGGCACTGGCACCGATCTCGTCGACATCTTGCCTGACCGTGGTGAGCCCGAAGATCTCGGCGATCTCGTTGTCGTCGAATCCAACGACCGCCATGTGGTCGGGAGCACTGAGACCACGAGACCGCAGTTCGGCGAGCACCCCGACCGCCATGTCGTCGGACAGCGCGAAGACTGCGGTCGGTGGCTCGGCGAGACCGAGGAGTTGGGAGCATGCCTCTCGTCCGCCATCGATCGAGAACCCGCCGGCGAGAACACACTCGCGGTCGACGAAGAGGCCGAGCTCAGCCAACGCTCCACGAAATCCCTGTTCACGAAGCGACGCCACACGGAAGTTCGAGCCGCCGACCTCACCGTTGACCAGAGCAATCCTGGTGTGGCCGAGTTCGACGAGGTGACGGGCAACGGCGGCCGACGCTTCGACTTCGTCCAGCACGATCGATGAGAAGTACTTCGACTCAGAACCAATGGTGACGATCCGAGCCCCCAGTTCCGCCAGGCGTTTGGCCTGTGTGGTCTCGAGCAGGATGTCGACGAGGACCAGTGCGTCGCCCCGCTGGAACCAGGCACCCCGCCCGGCGATGAAACGTTCGCGATCGTCGTGATCGGTGATGGCATACAACAACAGGTCGATGCCGTCACTCTTCACGACCGCATCGATGCCGGCGACCACCTTGGAGAAATACCAGGTGTCGAAGGCCGGGACGGCAACCGCCACCGATCCGGTTCGACCGCCGGCGAGCCGCGAGGCCGTTGGATTGGCCGTGTAGTCGAGGTCGGTCGCCACCTTCCGCACCCGCTCGCGGGTGGATGGGGCGACGTTGGGGAGTTGGCGGAGGGCCCGGCTCACCGTGGCCACCGAGACGCCGGCAGCCGCGGCTACGTCTTCGATGGTGGCTGCCCGACCGCTCACATTCACGGAAGCGGAACGCCTTCTGCCGCCTGCAGCAGTGTGTACACGTCGGCCCGGTCGAGCGTGACGCTCAGGGCAGCGGCGTAGGTCGCGAGCCGAGCCGGGCTCTGGGTTCCCACCAGGGCGATCGGCTTCGACGGATGGGCCAACACCCACGCCAAGGCGATACCGGCCCGGTCGACTCCCTCTCGTTCCGCGAGCGTGTCGAGGGCCTCGACCAGCTCTGGGCGGACGCCTTCACCCGTTGCCAACGCGCCCCCCGCAAGCGGGCTCCACGCCATCGGCGTGGTTCCGGCTTCCATCGCCCGATCGAGGGTGCCGTCGCGCAATGGTTCGGTGCGAAGCAGCGAGAACTGCGGCTGATCGGTGGCGATGGCGAAGTCGAGATGCGACTGGAGGGCGTCGGCCTGGCTCGGGAGATAGTTCGAGATACCGACCTCGGCGATTTTGCCTGCCTCTCGCAGCGACATGAGGGTTTCGGCCAGTTCGGCCGGGTGGGTGTAGAAGTCTGGTCGGTGGATTTGATACAGGTCGATCTGTTCGACTCCGAGGCGTCGCAGGCTGTCGTCACAGGCCCTGGTGAGATAGTCACGTCCGCTGTTGTACGGCACCGGCGGGATGATCCCGCCCTTGGTGGCCAACACCATCTGGTCCCGCAACCCCGGGCTGGCAGCGAGCACCCGACCCATGATCTCCTCGTTCGATCCGAAACCGGTGCCTCCCCAGTCGAGCCCGTACACGTCGGCGGTGTCGATGAGATTCATGCCGGCCGCGAGCGCGGCTTCGATGATTTCGGTGGCGTCGGCCACCGACGAGTTGGTGAACCGCCAGGAGCCGAATCCGATCGGTCCGACGTCGAACAAGCCAATGGGGCGGGAGGAGGTGTCGAGTAAGGACATGGTTCAACCCTACCGACGTCGTTCGTGCTCCAAGAGCCACGCCTTGGCGTCGAGGCCGCCGGCGAATCCGGTCAGCGAACCGTTGGCGCCGATCACTCGATGGCAGGGAACGATGATGGAGAGCGGATTGCGCCCGTTTGCCGATGCAACGGCCCGAACGGCCCGGGGCCGGTTGATGCTTCGGGCCTGCTGCCCATAGCTCGATGTCACACCGAACGGAATCTCACGCAGCGCACGCCACACCGACAGTTGGAACTCGGTCCCCTTCGGATCGAGAACGAGATCGAAGTCGATCCGGGTCCCGTCGAAGTACTCCCCGAGTTGGCGCCGAGCAGCTTCGAGCATCAAGCACTGGGTCGACTCGAGCTGGTCGGCACTGATCCTCACCCGGTCGAGTTCGGGTTCGAGGTCGGCCCACAAAACCGCCGACAACCCGTTGGCGGTTCCGAGGAGATGCAGCGGTCCGACCGGTGCATCGATCGTTGCCATGGCGTAGATGGTGGTGATGTCTCGTGGTGATGTCATGTCCCTGCCTCAGGTGTTGCTGCCCCAGATGTTGGTTCGGTCATGTAGTGCCTCCAAAGGTGATGCATGGCGTAGGAACGCCACGGCCGCCACGAACGCGAAGCCCGCTCCATTCCGGCCGCGTCGCCGGCAAGTCCGAGCTTGGCTGCCACCCGGTTGAGTGCCAGGTCACTGGTCGTGAAGGCATCGGGATCGGCCAGCCCCCGGAGAGCAACGATCGATGCCGTCCACGGACCGATCCCCTTGATCGCCAGCAACTGCTCGCGAGCTGTCGACCGGTCGGCGAGCGGCGACACGTCGAGTGATTCCTCGGCAACGGCGGCGGCGACTCGAACGAGCGTCGCCGCCCGAGCCTTGGTCAGTCCCAGGTCATCGGGATCGATGGCCGCCCACACGTCGGCCGGCGGGAACACGGAGGTCACGGTGCCAACCGGGTTGGCGAGCGGCTCACCGAATGTTCGGACCAGGCGGCTGGCCATCGCCCGGGCGCTGGCCACCGACACCTGTTGGTGAAGCACCGCCCGGATCGTGGCGTCGCTGCCCGAGACATCGCCCGGGGATCGCAGACCCGGCTGGCTCGCAACGAGCGGAGCCAGCGCTGGATCGGCGGTCAATGCCAGATCGATGATGTTCGGGTCGGCATCGAGGTCGAGCAGCCTGCGGCTCGATTGCACCGCCGATGCCAAGTCGGCAAAGTCGTCGAGTCGGTAGCGGGCCTCGATCCAACCCGAGCCCGAGGCAGGATCGACCGGTTCCAATTCGACGACTCCTGAACCTCCCGGCAGTCGAAGACTCCGGCGGAAGACCGCACCGTCCACCTCTTCGACACCCTCGATGGCGTGGGAAGCAAGCCAATCCCACACCTGATCGACAGCAAAGGGCTCCCGAACACCGAGTCGGAGCGAGATCCAACTCTCGGGCGAGCCTGATCGCCGCCGAGTGCTGGCGGTTCGCAGCTGAGTCGGCGACGACGCGAAGACCTCGCGAACGGTGTCGTTGAATTGCCGAATGCTCTCGAATCCGGCAGCGAAGGCGACATCGGAGAATGCCAGCTCCGTCGTCTCGATCAGCATTCGTGCCGTTCGCGCCCGCCGGGCCCGAGCCAACGCCAACGGACCGACACCGAGTTCGGAAGACAGCAATCGGTGCAGATGGCGGGAACTGACATGCAGCCGAGTGGCAAGTCCTCGCACCCCTTCCCGGTCGACGACCCCGTCGTCGACCGCTCGGATGGCTCGGGCCACCAAATCATCTCGACGATTCCATTCCGGCGACCCGGGCGAAGCATCGGGCGAACAGCGTTTGCACGCACGGAAGCCTGCGGCCTGAGCCGATGCCGGTGTGGCGAAGAACGCCATGTTCGCCCGTTTCGGCCGAACCGGAGTCGGACAGCTTGGCCGACAGTAGATCCCCGTCGACGTCACCCCAACGATGACCCAACCATCGAAGCGAGCATCCCGACTCTCGACCGCGATCATCCACGCCTCGATCGGAGGCTCAGCGGTTGGTGGCTCAGCGGTCGTCGTCATTCCTCCATCCTGACGGTCAAACCGCGAGATGACGAGCGGAAATCGGACATCACCGTCTTGCCAAGCGACACGGTAGAAGTCCGGCCCTGATTGAATGGGCCGATGCTCCCACCGATCGCCGATTTCGCTGCCAGGAACACCCCGATCCGTCCGGCGGATCGGTTGGCGAAGGCTCTGGGGATTGCCGAGGGGCGGCTGTGGCTCAAGCGAGATGATCTGACCGGGCTGGCAGGCGGTGGGAACAAGGCCAGAAAGCTGGAACTGCTGGTCGGCGATGCGCTGGCCAAGGGATGCGATGTTCTTGTCACCGCGGGCGCCGCCCAGTCGAACCATGTTCGAGCCACTGGCTCCGCCGCCCGGGCGTCAGGGCTTGATTGTGTTGCCGTGCTCGCCGAGCGCGAACCGAAGACGGTACCCGAGGGCAATCTCGTACTCGATGACCTGTTCGGGATCGAGATGGTGTGGACAACCGTCGAGGAACGGCACGCGGCGTTCGATGCAACGATCGAACGACTTCGCGACGAAGGACGGAACCCCTATCCCATTCCCCTGGGAGGGTCATCACCGGTCGGTGCCGCGGCGTACGCCACCTGCGCCACCGAGATCAAGTTGGCGCTCGACGCAGCAGGATCCGCCGGACCGCTCGTGATCACCGCGGTCGGCACCGGCGGCACGCACGCCGGTTTGGTGGCCGGACTCGGCGATCACTCTCGGGTGCAGGGCTATGACGTCGCCGCGATACCGACCGTCGATGCCGACATCGGACCATTGGCCGACGCCATTGCCGATCTCCTCGGCCGTCCCCGACCGACCGGCAACCTCCGACTCGATCGGAGCCAAGCCGGCACTCCCTACGGTCAACCGACCGACGCGGTCTTCGATGCGTTGCGCCTGGTGGCAACGACCGAGGGGATGGTCCTCGACCCGGTCTATTCCGGCCGAGCGATGGCCGGATTCATGGCGGGCGCAGCTCGGGGTGACTTCGATGACGAACCGACACTCGTCTTCGTCCACACCGGCGGCATGCCCGCCCTGTTCACCGCACGCTACCGAGACCGCTTCAGCGTCACCTGAGAGCGTTTGGCTGCTTCAATCGCGGGTGACGGCGACGTCGTGGGGGTGGCTCTCACGCAGACCGGCACCGGTGATGCGGACCAGTCGGGTGCGTTCCCGAAGATCGGACAAGTCTCCTGCGCCCGCGTACCCCATACCGGACCGAAGTCCGCCGATCAGCTGACCGATGAGTTCCGAGAGCGCTCCCGCATACCGGACGCGGGCTTCCACCCCCTCGGCGACATGCTTCCCTGGCGCTTGCCCTGTGCCGTATCGATCGGTGGCGCGGCCACGCATCGCACCGGCCGAACCCATGCCGCGGTAGGTCTTCCACATGGCCCCGTCGACCAGCTCGAGCTCACCGGGTGCTTCGTCGACCCCGGCCAACAGATTGCCGAGCATCACGGCATCGGCACCGGCGGCGAAGGCTTTGACGATGTCGCCCGAGGAAACAACGCCACCGTCGGCGATGATCGGGAGTGGACGGTCGGTACCACGATGACGACGAGCGGCCTGAGCGCATTCGTAGATGGCACTCATCTGCGGCATTCCGGCCCCGGCCACGATCCGGGTGGTGCAGATCGAACCGGCACCAACACCGACCTTCACCATGTCGGACCCGGCCTCGACGAGGGCGTCGACCCCCTCGGTCGTCACCACATTGCCGCCAACGACCATCACGTTCGGCCAGCCCTTCTTGATCAGCCGGATGGCGTCGATCACACCGCGGGTGTGACCGTGTGCGGTGTCGATCACGAGCATGTCGACCCCGGCCGCCGCCAGAGCCTCGGCCCGTTCGGCGGTGTCGGTGACGCCGACGGCGGCACCGACAACGAGGCGGCCATCACCATCGAGCGTTGCGTCGGGCTTCTCGATGCGTTTGGTGATGTCCTTGACCGTGATCAGCCCGGCCAAGCGGTTGTCGGCGTCGACCAGTGGCAGCTTCTCGATCCGGTGCTTGTGCAACACCGCAACCGCTTCGTCGAGGGTCGTTCCCACCGGAGCCGTGACCAGCGGCGCCTTGGTCATGAACTCGGTGACACCCCGCTCGAACTCGTCGGCGCCGCAGAAGCGAATGTCTCGGTTGGTGAGAATACCCAGCAGGCGATCGTCGGCATCACAGATCGGTACGCCGGAGATCTTGTGACGGTTCATGATCGCTTCGGCGTCGGCCAGCGTGGCCTCGGGTCCGAGACGAACCGGCGACGAGATCATGCCCGACTGGGCCTTCTTGACTCGCTCGACCTGCTCGGCCTGCGCCTCGACCGACAGATTGCGGTGCAGCACACCGATGCCGCCCTCACGAGCGATCGCCACCGCAAGCGGTGCCTCGGTGACGGTGTCCATTGCGGCCGACATCAGCGGCACCCGAAGGGTGAGGTTGCCAAGGGTGGTCGTGGTGTCCACGGCATGCGGGAGCACCTCGCTCCATCCGGGAACCACGAGCAGATCATCGAAGGTCAGGGCTTCGGCCCCGTTGAAGACGGCGTCATTGATGGCTGGCATGGAGTTCCTCGCTACGTTCGCTGAGAACGATCTGGCTGGGTCCGATCTCGCTGAGTGCGGTCTCGATGGCGTCCACGATGGCACCGTGTTCCACCGCATGAACACGTGCCTCGAAGGTTTCTGCTGTGTCGTCTGGCTCAAAGGGGACGATCCGGCTCACGATCACCGGCCCTTCATCGACTGCGCCGTCGGGGACCCAGTGCACCATGACGCCCGACTCGTCGATCTCGCCGGACTTCCATGCGGCGAAGGCCTCGTCGATCGCATGCGCACCGGGGAAACAGCCGGGTAGCGCCGGGTGCAGATTGATGACCGGGAACCGACCGACGAAGGTCGGAGTGAGGATGCGCATCCATCCTGCCAACACCACGAGATCGGGCTCGAACGGGGCAACGAGGTCGACCAGGCGCTGGTCGTAGTCGGCCCGGGCCTCGTCGGGCGCTCGTTCGAGCGCGATCGCCGGGAGACCGGCGTCGCCGGCCCGAGTGAGCGCGTAGGCACCCGACCGGTTCGCGACAACGGCAACGATGTCGGCGTCGAGACGCCCGGAGGCACACGCGGTCATGATGGCGGCCAGGTTCGTTCCCGAACCCGACACGAGCACGACGAACCGCTGGCGCGTCACGAGAGTTGCACCCCTGCGCCTTCGATGACGTTGCCGAGCACGTAGGTCGGCTCGTCGACGAGTGAACGGAATTGCTCGACCTGGTTGGGTGAGACGATGGCCACCATGCCGATCCCCATGTTGAAGATCCGATGGGCCTCGACCAGTCCGAGACCGCCCGCCTCCTGCAGCCAGGCGAACAGCGGTGGTGTTTCCCAGGCCGTGGTGTCGACGGTGGCGCCGAGTCCCGGGGGAAGACAGCGAGGAATGTTGTCGGGGAAGCCGCCGCCGGTGAGATGGGCCAGCGACTTGATGATTTTCGCGTCGAGCGCCTTGGCCAGCGGTTCGAGGTAGCTGCGGTGCGGGGCGAGCAGGGCCTCGCCGAGCGGAACGTCGGAACCCGGGACCGGCTTGTCGAATCCGTAGGCCGCCCCGAGACGACGAGCAAGTGAGTAGCCGTTGGTGTGCAGCCCGTTCGATTCGAGTCCGACCAAGACGTCACCGACCGCGATGTCGGGTGAAGGCAACAACTCGGAGCGGTCGACCACTCCGACCATGGTGCCGGCAACGTCGACGCCGCCGGGAACGATGAGGTCGGGCACTTCGGCGGTCTCACCACCGAGCAGCACGCAATCGTTGGCCTTGCACGCCGTGGCCATCGAACGAACGACACGGCCGACGATGTCGGGATCGAGGACACCGGCCGAGATCGTGTCGAGCATGAACAGGGGTCGAGCCCCCTGGACCAGCACGTCATTGACCCCGTGATTGACGATGTCGGCACCGATGCCATCCCACATGTCGAGCTCGGCGGCCAGCACGGTCTTGGTGCCACAGGTGTCGGTGGAGCTCACCAACAGGGGCTGATCCATGCCGAGGTTCGCCATGTCGAAGACGCCGCCGAAGCTGCCGACTCCGGCGACCACACGCTCGTTGTGGGTTTCCTTCACCGCCTCGGCAATCTGCTCGATCGCTTTATCGCCGGCGGTGAAGCTCACGCCCGAAGCAGCGTAGGCGTCTGGCGCGGTCATCGAAGGACCCCATCCTGCTCGACGGTGGCGCCCTCGATGCTGGCGTGGCGCCACCCGATGTCGGACCGGGCGAAGAGCTCGGAGTCGGAGGTGATGTCATTGACCACGGTGTACGCCTTTCGCAGGGCTTGGTCGAGATCGACGCCGACGCCGACCACGTTGAGAACTCGACCGCCGGATGACACGAGTTCGCCGTCGGCGGTGCGCGTGGTGCCAGCGTGCAATACTCGGACGTCGGGCTGATCGAGGTAGACCTTGTCGGGAACGGCGATTCCCTTGACGGGATCGGCCGGGTACCCCGCAGCCGCGATCACAACGGTTGCTGCCGTGGTATCGGGACGAACGGCGAGCGGCGTCCAACTCGCATCGTTGGCGGCGGCAGCCATCGCGTCGAGCAGGTCGCCATCGAGCAACGGCAGCAAAACCTGGGCTTCAGGATCACCGAAGCGACAGTTGTATTCGACGAGACGAGGTCCGTTCGGTGTGAGCATGATGCCGGCATAGATCACCCCGACATACGGGGTGCCTTCGGCGGCCATGCCCCGTGACGCCCGAACCAGAAATGTGTCGACCAGTTTGGCGACGGCGGCCCGATCGAGCCCGGGGACAGGAGCGAAAGCGCCCATACCACCGGTGTTCGGGCCGGTGTCGCCGTTGCCGACTCGCTTGTGATCCTGTGCGGTGAGACCGCCGAGCGGGTCGAGTTGGGTCGCACTGGAGATACCGAAGAGCGACAGCTCCTCTCCCTCCATGCGCTCCTCGATCACGATCGCTGCGCCGCCGGCGAGCAGTTCGTGGATCGCTTGCTCGGTCTCGGCCCGTCCCTCGGGAATGATGACGCCTTTGCCTGCGGCCAGTCCGTCGGCTTTCACGACGACCGGTCCGCCGACGAGGTCGAGATAGGCCAGAGCAGGTTCGAGATCGGTGAAGCGCTCGAACGCCGGACCAGGAATGCCGTGACGGGAAGCAAAGTCGCGAGCGAACGCCTTCGATCCTTCGAGTTGGGCCGCAGCAGCACTCGGCCCGAAACAGGCGATACCGGCGTCGGCCAGGGCATCGGCCAATCCGTTGACCAGCGGCACCTCGGGACCAACGACGACAAGGTCGATCGAATGGTCCCAGCAGTGAGCAACAACGGCAGCGTGATCATCGACCGCCAGGTCGACGTTGTATTGCTCGGTGCCGGGATTGCCCGGTGCGACCTGAAGGCCACTCAACAGCGGCGAGGAAGCAATGGCGTTGGCCAGTGCGTGCTCTCGCCCTCCCGAGCCGATCAACAAAACTCGCATCAGCCGAAGACCCCATCGAATCGGGCCTTGGTGTTGGCCAACGTGAGTTGTACCGGGATCGGGTAGCTGCCGGTGAAGCAGGCGTTGCAGTAGCCGTCGTCTCGACCGAGGGCCTTCATCATGCGGTCGACCGAGAGGAATCCAAGGCTGTCGGCCCCGATGTGATCACAGATTTCGGGCACACCAAGCTGGTGAGCGATCAGTTCTTCATAGGTGCCCATGTCGACACCGAAGAAACAGGGGTGAGCGATTGGCGGACAGGTGACCCGCATGTGGACTTCGGTGGCTCCGGCGTCTCGCACCAGTTTGACCAGTGGTCCCGCAGTCGTGCCGCGAACAATCGAGTCATCGATCACAACGACTCTCTTGCCCCGAATGTTCTCAACGAGCGTGTTGAACTTGAGCGCAACACCCTGCTTGCGTAGCTCGTCGGTTGGCTCGATGAACGTGCGGCCGATGTAGCGGTTCTTGACGAACCCCTCGTTGTAGGTGATGCCCGACACCGCCGCGTACCCGATGGCTGCCGGCATCGAGGAGTCAGGAACGGGGATGACGACATCGGCCTCGACCGGATGCTCGCGGGCCAGCTCCTCACCCAGGCGCTGACGAGCCTGGTGAACACTCAGCCCGTCCCACACCGCGTCGGGCCGAGAGAAGTAGATGTGTTCGAACGTGCAACGGGCAAGCTTTTTCTCGGCAGGAACGGCATGAGTCGATCGAAACAGGTCACCCTGCAACACCACGACTTCGCCCGGTTCGATTTCGCGCATGCCCTTACAGCCAAGGGTTTCCAGGGCTCCGGTCTCGGATGCGATGGCGTGGCCACCCGATGGGAGCTTGCCAATCGAGAGCGGTCGAAATCCCCACGGGTCGCGGCAGGCAACGACCTTCGTGCCAGAGATGATCACGAGCGAATACGCGCCCTGCCATTGCGGCATGACGTTGACGAGCCGCTCTTCCCAGGTCGATCCTTCCGACGCCGCAAGCATCATGGCGATGACTTCGGAGTCCGATGACGACTGCAGACCGGCTCCTCGTTCGAGCAGGCGCTGGCGAAGCTGGTCGGTGTTGACGAGGTTGCCGTTGTGGGCGACCCCGAGGGGGCCGTGCATGGTCTCGATCACGTAGGGCTGGACGTTGCGGTCGGAGTTGGCACCAGTGGTCGAGTAGCGGGTGTGCCCAATCGCCATGCCCCCGGTCAGCGGCCTCAGCAGATCAGGATTGAAGACCTGGTTGACCAACCCGATGCCCTTGTGGAGTCGGACGGCACGACCGTCGGCAACGGCAATGCCTGCCGCTTCCTGGCCACGGTGCTGGAGTGCGTACAGGCCGAAGAACGCCTGGCGTGCCGCATCGTGGCCCGCGCTCGAAATGCCGACCACCCCGCACTCTTCCTTCGGAAGATCGTCGTCGGGATCGTACGACGGCGTAGAGGGGGCGTGCGGGGATTCGTACGGGAAGTTGGCGCTACTCATGCGACGAGAACTCCGAGAGATTGGCGGTGATCCGCTCAGCTGCGGGTTGGGATGCTGGCACGAACGTTTGACCCGTGAGGCGTTCGTAGAGTTCGACATACCGAGCTGATGTCTGTTCCCAGACCTCGGGCGACAGCTCGGGCGGTGGTCCGTCTCCACGGTATCCAGCGGCCACCAGCGCCAGTCGAACCGGCTCCTTGTCGTAGCCGTCGGGTGCCTCACCGGCCGCGAGCCGGTCGTCGAGCGTGGACTGCGACCAGTACCGAGACGAGTCCGGGGTGTGCATCTCGTCGATGAGCAGCAGCTCACCGTCGGGACCGATCCCGAATTCGTACTTGGTGTCGGCCAGGACGAAGCCCGCAGCATCGGCGATTGCCGAACCGCGAGCGAACAGATCGAGCGCCACCTGCTGGATCCGTTGCCACAGCTCGGGTTCGATCAGCCCGAGTTCGACGACCTCGGTCACCGTGATCGGCTGGTCGTGGTCGCCGTCGGGTGCCTTGGTGGTCGGCGTGACGATTGGCGCCGGGAGCGGACCATGGGGTGTCAGGCCATCGGGGAGGGTGTGGCCGTAGAGGACTCGCTCGCCGGCGAGATACCGAGGCAAGACGGCGGTCGAAGTGGAACCGGTCAGCCGGGCCCGAACGACCACCTCGACCGGCAGCGGGGCAGCGTCGATGGCGATCAGGGCATTGGGGTCTGGCATCGACACCATGTGGTTGGCGACGATGTCGGCGGTCTGCTCGAACCACCAGGCGGCCAACTGGTTGAGCACCTGGCCCTTGTTCGGCACCAGCCCGATGATGCGATCGAAGGCACTCAGACGATCGGTGGTGACGAGCAGCCGCCGCTGATTTGGCAACTGCCACGTCTCACGGACCTTGCCGGCGCGGTGCCCGGGAAGATCGAGGGTGAGATCGCGAAGCACGCCACCAGTCTGCGTCGTTCGAGGAACGATCGGTGCTCTTGGCGAGATCTGTGTCACGTGACCCATTTTCCGGCCGGCTCTGACCTCGGACTTGCCGTAGAGATGCACCATCGTGTTCGGTTCCGCCAGGTAGGTCGGCAACCGCTCGACATCGTCGCCGACCAGGTTCGTCATCTCGGCATCGCTGTGGCGTTCGACCGACGGAAGCGGTAGGCCGGTGATCGCCCGAACATGGAGCTCGAACTGTGACACGATGCAGGCGGCCTCGGTCCAATGACCGGAGTTGTGGACTCGAGGCGCAAACTCGTTGGCCAGCACGGAACCGTCGTCGAGGACGAAGAGTTCGAGTCCGAGCACGCCGACGTAGTCGAGTGCGGTGACAAGATCGACGGCCGCAGCCCTGGCCGCCTGATCGGTGGCCGGATCGAGGCCGGCCGGAACCGACGAGGTTCGGAGAATCCCGTCGTGATGCCGGTTGCGAACGGGGTCGAAACATCGGACCTCACCCGAGAGCGAACGGCCGATGATGACCGACGCCTCGGCAACGAAGTCGACAACACCCTCGGCGATCAACGGCACCGAGCCCAGTTCGGTGAAGGCATTCAGCGAACCGGGTCCGGTGCCGTCACCCGGGTCGATCCGTCGCTGCCCTTTGCCGTCATAGCCGAACCGTCGAGTCTTGAGGATCACTCGGCCGCCAAGCTCACCAACCGCGGTGTCGAGTTGCACTTGGGAGTCGACGGCTCGGAACGGGGCGGTGGCGATGCCCTGTTCGACCAGGAAGGTCTTCTCGACTAGTCGATCCTGCGCGGTCCCGAGCGCATGGGCGTTTGGGTGCACCGGCACCCGGCCTTCGAGTGCATGCACGGCCGCGTCCGGCACGTTCTCGAACTCGTAGGTGACAACGTCGCACGCCTTGGCCAGCTGGTCCAGCGCTGCTGGGTCGTCGTAGGCGGCAACAATGTGCCGGTTCGAGACCTGGGCGGCCGGGGCGTTGGGATCGGGGTCGAGCACGATGACTCGATGCCCGAGTTTGGCGGCGGCGAGCGCCAACATGCGGCCGAGTTGTCCACCGCCGAGGATGCCGATCGTCGTCACTGGACCTCTTGGGATGGAGCGTCATCGGAGGGAGAGGCAGCCACTGCATCGCGTTGCTTGGCCCGGTAGGCGTCGAGCCGCTCGGCCACGTCGTGATCGTGGAGGGCAATCACGGCGCCGGCCAGAAGTGCGGCGTTCACCGCGCCGGCCCGGCCGATCGCCAGGGTGCCGACCGGGATGCCTGCCGGCATCTGCACGATCGAAAGGAGTGAGTCTTGGCCGCTGAGCGCCTTTGACTCGACGGGGACCCCGAAGACAGGAAGTGCCGTGAGCGCGGCGATCATCCCCGGAAGATGAGCGGCCCCGCCCGCACCGGCAATGATCACATGGAATCCCTCGGTCTTCGCCCCACGAGCGAAATCGAACATTCGCTGCGGTGTTCGATGAGCCGAAATGATCCGAGCCTCGCAATCGACGCTCAGTGCCTCGAGCGTTTCCACGGCATTGCGCATCGTCGCCCAGTCGGACTGGCTCCCCATCACAACGGCGACTCTGGGTCGGTTGGCCTTGGGTGGAGCGGATGGATCGAGCTGGCTCACTGGTACGCCAACCTATCCGAGCGCCGCAACACCGGCGGCGAACAAAGGAAGGCAGCGACCGAGTCCGGCTCCGACCCGGCCGCGAAGTGGATCGTGGCGATCGAGGATGTGGTTCTCGGGGTGGGGCATCAGCCCGAGTACGAGGCCCGACGCGTCACTCACTCCGGCAACGCCGCCTGCCGAGCCGTTCGGGTTCGCCGGATACAACGTTCCGGCCGGTGAGCCGTCGGCGTTCGCATACCGCAGCGCAACCTGGCCCGCGCCCTCGATGGCGGCGAGATCGTCGGCAACGAAGCGGCCCTCGCCATGGGCCACCGGGCAGCGAAGCGGTTCAGCCAGGTTCTGGATCCACACCGAGTTGCTGTTGGGTTCGGGCCGCAGCGTCACCCAGCGGCATTCGAACACATGCGATTGGTTCGCGGTGAGCACGGCCTTCGAGCCCTTACCAGACGGACTTTCCCCGGGAAGAAGGCCGGCGCTGACGAGGGCTTGGAAACCGTTGCAGACGCCGATGATCGGCATTTCACGATCGATCGCCGCGGCGAGCTGTTCGGCGAACCAGCCCGACAGATCGAGGCCGAGCAACCGACCGGCACCAAGGGCATCGCCGTAGCTGAAACCACCGGGCACGCCGAGCATCTGGAAGCCAGACAGCGACACCTCTCCCGATCGCAACGCACTGAGCGGCACCGAAACCGCTTCGGCCCCCGCCGCTTCGAAGGCCAGCGCCAGATCGTGATCTCGGTTCGTTCCGAGCGCAACGGGGATCAGAACACGGGGCCTGCTACTCATGACTGCTGCTCCCAACGAACGCCGCTTCGATGTCGGCCAGGGTCCAAACACGGGCACCGATCCGTACGTCCTGATGCTCGGTGACCCGCCCGATCGACACTGCCGATGGGACGAGTGCCGCGAACGCCGCTGCGTCGTCGGTTCGGACCTCGACGAGGTAACGGCCGGTTCCCTCACCGAACAACACCTCGGTACCACCATCGCCCACACCATCGAGGCCGAGACCATCGAGGCCGAGACCATCGAGATCGAGCCCGAGACGACCGGCAAATGCCCACTCGGCTGCGGCAACAGCCAAGCCGCCCTCGGCGAGGTCGTGAGCGCTACGAACCAGACCGACGGCGATCGCCGCCGCCAGTTCGTGGTGCCGCGCAACGGCGGCCCGATCGATCGATGGCACGGCACCGCCGAGGTCGACACCGAGCACCTGGTCGAGATGGGACCCCCCGAGCGCTCCGGCAGCGGAACCGACGAGCCATACCTGATCGCCTGCTTCGACGACACCGGTGAGCGGCACGGTGTCGAGATTGCGAACCAACCCCATGGCGGTGATGACGAGCGTTGGCGTGACGGGGTCGGGCTCGCCGTGCTCGGGAACGTAGACGTTGTACAGCGAGTCCTTGCCGGAAACGAAGGGGGCTCCGAACGCGATCGCAGCGTCGTGGCATCCCTTGCAGGCGGCGACGAGCGCACCGAGCGTGGCGGGATCAGTGGGGTCACCCCAGCCAAAGTTGTCGAGGAGCGAAAGCTCGTTCGGATCGGCACCGGCGACGACCGCATTGCGAACCGCTTCGTCGACGACCGACCAGGCCATGGCCTCGGGATCGAGCCGACCGAGGACGGCGTTGACACCGATGCCGAGCACGACACCCCGGGTGCCGGATGTCCCCGGTGGCACCATCACCGTGCCGTCGCTTGGACCGTCGCCATGGGGTCCACCGTATGGCCGCACCATCGTGCCGCCGAGGACCTCGTGGTCGTAGGTGCGGATCACCGACTCGTTGGAACGAATCGACGGGTGGGCCAGCAGCGCCAACAGCAGCGCTGCCGGGTCGGCTTCGACGGGAAGGGGCCGGCGTTCGGGCCGTGCGGTGTCGACCGCGACGGCCTGCATCGAACGTTGCGGGCGGCCATCGTGGAGGAACCCACAGTCGATGTCGATCACCGGCGCATCACCGTCAACGACGAGGAGTCGACCATCACCGGTGAACGTACCGATGGCAGCAGCACCAACGCCCCAGCGTTCCGCCAGGGCGAGGATGGGCGCCGGATCGGCCGTGGCGACGACCATTCGTTCCTGGGCTTCGGACAGCCACACCTCCCACGGCGCCAGGCCCGGATACTTGCGGGGAACGAGCGCCAGATCGACCCGGGCGCCGAGCACCTCGGCCATCTCGCCGACCGCCGACGACAATCCGCCCGCACCGCAATCGGTGACGGCGGAATAGAGGCGGGCATCTCGGGCGGCGACCATGACGTCGATCAATCCCTTTTCGACGATCGGGTCACCGATCTGCACCGACGAGCCGGCGATGGCTGCGGTCTCGACCCCCATGGTCTGCGACGAAAAGGTTGCTCCACCGACACCGTCGCGGCCGACCGCGCCACCGAGCACGACGATGACGTCCCCCGGCTGGGCGTTGGTCGGGTTCGAACCGTGAGGCAGCAGGCCGAGGCAGCCGGCGAAGACGAGTGGGGTCGTGGTGTACGACGGATCGTGCACGATGGCACCGGCAATGTTGGGAACACCGATCTTGTTGCCATAGTCCCCCACCCCGGCGATCACCCCGGATCGGATGCGCTGAGGATGCAGCACACCATCGGGCAGCGTGGCCGGGTCGGTGTCTTGGGGGCCGAAGCAGAGAATGTCGGTGATGGCGATCGGTTTGGCCGAGACACCGAGAATGTCTCGGACAACGCCGCCGACTCCGGTGTTCGAGCCACCAAAAGGCTCGATCGCCGATGGGTGGTTGTGAGTCTCGGCCTTGATGGCAACATCCCAGCCGTCTTCGAACGCCACGATGCCGGCGTTGTCGACGAAGGCCGAACGAACCCACGGAGCGTTGATCGTCTCGGTTGCCGATCGCAGATAGGTCTTCATCAGCGAATCGATGGTCTCGCCAGAATCCAGCTGGATTCTGGCGCCGAACGTCTTGTGGGCACAGTGTTCGGACCAGGTCTGGGCCAATGTCTCGATCTCGGCGTCGGTCGGATCACGCTCGATCGACGAGAAGTGATCACGAATGACGATCATTTCCTCGGGGTCGAGGCCGAGTCGGCGCTCGGCGTTCACCCCAGCAAGGCCATCGTCGTCGAGCCCGCGGATCGCCACGACCGACGTGGCAGGCGACTGGGCCGACGCATCGGTGAACGCGGCAGGCAGTGACCCGATCGACCAGCGCTCGATCACATCGTTGTGCAGCACCCGAGAAGCGAGATCGTCGATCTGCTGGTCCGTGAGGGCGGCGTCGGCCACGCTCCCAATGACCCAGCGGCTCGCCATCGTTGCCGCCTCGACCCGCAGACCGAGTTCGGTGGCGCTGCGTACGAGTTCGGCACCTTCACGATCGGTGACACCGGGACGAAGGCCCGTCTCGATCACCAGTTGGTCTTCATCGAGGTCTTCGTGGAGGTCGGCGTCGGCCTTCCACCATTGACCAACCGGTTCGACCAGCAGCCGTTCGGCAAGAAGGGTGACGTCATCGTCCGAAAGATCGCCCCGCACGTGCACCAGATCGAACCGCTCGATGCTGTTGACGGGGATCCCGAACAGGCCGGCGCGAGCCATTGGACCATCGGGCCCACGATCGACTCCACCGGGTCCGACGACGATCACATGCTCCTCAGCCACGCCTCAAGGATGGAGGGCGAGTCGCGGTTCGCCACGACCCTTCCATATTCGACGAGGATTTCAACAAAAAGTGAGATCCGGCCGCAGCTACGGTGGTGCGACGTGACCGCGTCATTTGTTTTCGGTGTCGACCTCGATGGTGTCTGTGCCGACTACACGCTGGGCTTTCGCGCCATCGTTGCCGCGGAACTCGGCGTCGACCCCGAGTCACTACCCGAAGAGCGGTCGTGGAACTTCGCTGAGTGGGGGATCGACGAAGAGGAGTTTGCGCGACTGCACCGGGTTGCGGTCACCGAGCACCGTCTCTTTCGCACCCTGCCGGTGATCGAGGGCTGCGCCGAGGCATTGTGGCGCCTGTCGGATGCCGGCGTGTGGATCCGGATCATCACCCACCGCCTGTACACCAACTGGGGTCACGCCGAAGCGGTCGCCGACACCGTTGCCTGGCTCGACGATGTCCGCATTCCGTATCGGGACATCTGCTTCTTGGGCGCCAAGCCACAAGTCGAAGCCGATGTCTACATCGACGACGCCCCCCACAACGTGGACGGCCTTCGGGCAGCCGACAACGACGTGATCGTGTTCGATGCGCCCTACAACCGACACCTGGCACGCCCGCGTGCGAGCACATGGACCGAGGTCGAAGCGATCGTCATCGATCTGGCGTCGAGCAAGGGGGCAATCCAGCCCCAACTACCCGGCATCGATCCGGGCATCGATCGCCTTCTGCGGCGAAAGCGCCCGGGTGGTTCCTAGGCGGTGGGAAGGCACTCGGCAGCATCGGCGATCTGGTCGAGGGTGTCTCGCCACCAGACCAGTTCAACCACGGACTTACCCGGCACTGAGGCCAGGACGGCATCGATCTTCGACAACAAAGCCGGGTCGGAGCCTGCCTCGAGACGGAGATCGAGGAGGTGGTCGAAGATTCGACCACGGTCCGTCAACTGTCCCGGAGCAGCGGCAATGAGTTCGTCGGTACGGAGTTCAGCGATCAGGTTGGACATCACAGGTACCATGGTGCCATCTCACGACCCCGAATGGGGCATCGGGACGGCAGTTGATCAGTTTCGCTCATCGGGTCCTGAGCCTTCCGCCCCTCTCACCTGACCAAGAAAACCCACTCAACAGAGGGTTCCGGCTGCCCCGGATGGTCGACAGTAACCGCAGGACGCGTCACATGTGAATTCCGTTGCAGTTGCGCAGGACCGCCCAATACACGACAACAACTCAGTACACGACAACAACGGTGTCGCCGACCTGTGCCCAGTGGTACAGCGCTTCGGCCTGATCATCACGTTGGCGAACACAACCCGCCGAACGGTAGGTGCCAAGCTGCTCGTTCGATTGCATCGGCGTGCCGTTCCGATAGCGAGGAATGGCGTGAAACCCGATCGGCAACTTGCTCCGGGACTTGCTGTAGGTGAAGCGCACCATGTGCGTCATCGTGATGCCGTCGTGACCGGCCCACGCCACCGGCGACTTCGAAAAGACCTGGTAGGTGCCCCCGTCAGGAACGTTCTCGCGTCCCGACACCAGATAGCTGTTCGCCACCCTCTCATCAGCCTCGACCCACCAGACGCGCTGGGCAGAGTTCGAGTAGACGATCCGACGCCCGATACCCGAGTTGGCAGGTAGCGGCGCAAAGACCGGAGGCGGCGCAACCGGAGCGGCGGTACCGGTGGCGGTGACGTATTCGGGCGACTCGCTGAAGCCGAGCAGGAGGCTGGTTCGGCTCAAACCGTTGTTCACCCGACCAAGCCAGTAGTCGTAGCCTGCCGGGTCGGGCTCGCGCTCGAGGACGTTGCCATAGATGACGCGAACGAACTCGGCATTGTCGAGCGAGCCGTAGGTCGAGGTCCACTCACTCGATACCACGAACTCGGTGGCGATACCGCTGAGCGGTGTCCCGCCGACATAGACACCGACCCAATAGTCGAAGCCTGCAGCATCGGGACTACGCCCGAAGACCGCCCCGTAGAGCCGCTCGACGCTGCCTCGCACTCCCGGGTCGGCCACAGGATCGGCTGGTGCTGGTGCTGGGGCGACTGGCGTCGGAGCGGGCGGGGCAGGATCGATTGCATCTTGCGCACCGGCGATCGACGGGCTGGCGATCAGTGCCAAGACAGCAACCGCTATGGCAGCCAACACCTGGGGGAGGTTCCTCGTGGTGCGCAATCGACGTCCTATCGCTCGGTGCATGTGCATCGTGGTTCGTGATGATGATGCCATCGGATCTCATCAGGTCCGCGCATCCGAGACAGAATGGCGAGTTAGCATTCGATTTCCATGGCGATTCGTCCGGCGAGGTCACGCTTTCACTGGCAGACGACGCACCCAGGCCAGCTGGTCATCTTCGGATTCGCGATCCTGATCGCCACCGGAACGCTGTTGTTGCGTCTTCCTTTTGCCCATGAGGCAACCGCGCCGCAGATTTCGCTCTTCGACGCCTTCTTCACCGCCGTCTCGGCCACCACCGTCACCGGTCTCGCCGTGGTCGACACCGGATCGACCTTCTCTCGCTTTGGCGAACTGGTCATTCTCACCATGATCCAGATCGGCGGGCTCGGCATCATGACGCTGGCCTCACTCGGCGCGGTGTTCCTCAGTCGCCGTTTGGGGATCAAGCGTGGCCTGCTCGCCGGCACCGAGATCGGGCTCGGCAACTTCGGCGAGTTGCGACCCATCATCCGCGCCATCTTCCGTTACACCGTCGGCTTCGAGGTGCTGGCGGCGGCAACGCTCAGCATCCGGTTCATCGTCGAGGGCAGACACAGCATCGGCGGCTCTATTTACCTCGGGATCTTCCACGCCATTTCGGCCTTCAACAACGCCGGGTTCTCGACGCTCAGCGGAGGACTCGAGCGTTACGTGACCGATCCATGGGTCAGCGTCATCATTTCGGCCACCATCATTGCCGGCGGTCTCGGCTTCCCGGTCGCGGCGGAATTGTCACAGCACCCTCGAGAGCCGCGCAGCTGGTCGCTGCACACCAAGGTGACCGTGGTTGCCACCGCTCTCCTCGTCGTCGGTGGCACCGCTGCCATCCTTGCGATCGAGTGGGGCAATCCGGCGACGATGGGCAACCTCTCGATCCCCGAGAAGATCCTGTCGAGCGGGTTTCAATCGGTGACGACCCGAACCGCAGGCTTCAACACCTTGCCGATCGGCGAGCTCCGCGGTGGCTCGATCCTGCTCATGCTGCTACTCATGACCATCGGCGCCAGTAGCGCCTCGACCGGCGGCGGCATCAAGACATCGACATTCGCCATCGTCGTCTGGACGGCCATCGCGGAATTCCGGGGCGACAACGAGGTCAACCTCTTCCATCGACGCCTACCTTCATCGCTCCAGCGCCAGGCACTCGCTCTCGTGGTTGCCGCCCTCGGCACGGTTGGTACCGCGACCTTCATCCTTTCACTGTCACAACCAAACCTGACCCTCGACTCACTCCTGTTCGAGGCCGCCTCTGCTTTCGGTACGGTCGGATTGTCGACCGGCATCACCGCCGATCTGAACGGGTTTAGCCGCTTCCTGATCATGGCGTTGATGTTCATCGGCCGAATCGGGCCCGTCACGTTCGGCACCGCCATCTTGTTCCGCAGCCGCCCGCACCTCTTCCGCTATCCGGAAGAGAAGCTGCTCGTCGGCTGATTTTCGTTCGCCTCCACTCGCCTCCACCTCGCCCTCTCCCAAGGAAACTCGTGCCAAACCTCCGACAGATGCTCACTGGCCAACCGCCCGACACCGAAACGCTCCTGGCCGAATCCGTTCTCGTCATCGGCCTCGGTCGGTTCGGGTCGGCACTGGCCGAGACACTCGTCGAACTCGGCACCGAGGTCATGGCGATCGACATGGATCCGGCTCTCGTGCAGGAATGGTCGACTCGCCTCACCCACGTGCGCGAGGCCGATGCGACCAACCACAAAGTCCTGCGCCAACTCGGAGCCGCCGAGTTCGACGTTGCCGTCGTTGCCATCGGCACTGGCATCGAGGCGTCGATTCTGACAACGGCGGCGCTGGCTGACGTCGGGGTCAAGAACATCTGGGCGAAAGCCATTCGCGACGATCACGGCAGCATCCTCGAGCGTGTCGGCGCTCACCATGTCATCTACCCCGAGAAGCAAATGGGTATTCGCGTCGCTCACGCGGTGTCGGGACAGGTGATCGACTATTTCCAGCTCGACGAAGGTTTCGTCCTCGCCGAGGTCCGCCCTCCGAGTGAACTCGTCGGGCAATCGCTGCGTGACGCCCACATCCGAGAGAAGTACGGCGTGACGATCGTCTGTGTGAAGCCGGCCGGCTTGGGTTTCACCTATGCCACGCCCGAAACCGAGATCCAGGCGGGCGACATCCTCGTGATTGCCGGTGAGGTTGCCGAGACCGAGCACTTCGCCTCGCTCCGGTAATGGCTGGGGTGGCCAGCGTTCTCGCCATCGTCTTGGCCGCCACGTTCGCCGTTGCCGCCGCCTTGAAACTTCGAGACATCTCGGGAACCGCTGCCGACTTCGCCTCGCTCGGATTGCCTCGGTCCCGTGTCCTCGCATTGGCGATTCCCGGGCTCGAGCTCGTCATCGCCGTCGGACTGCTGGTGATCCCTGGCTGGGCCGCGACCGCGGCGTTCGCCCTCCTTGCGGCCTTCACCACCCTCCTCGCCGGTGTCATTCGGTCGGGTCGCGTGGTGTCGTGCGCCTGCTTTGGCGGGGCATCGTCGGATCCGGTCGGCCGCGGCCACCTGCTGCGCAACACCATGCTGATGGCCTGGACGCTGCCCGTGCTCGGTATCGACCGACTGACGACACCATCGGCGCTGTCGCTTGTTGTCGGGCTCGGGATCGCCGGAGTGCCTGCGCTCATCCTGCGTCGCCGGCAAGCCCTGCGTCGCCGCCAAGCCCAGTGACGCCGGTGGCGGAGCGCCCTAGGGGACGTACTGCTCGCACAGCTCGACCACCGAGCCTGCATCGAGCGTGATCCAAAAGAGCGTGCTGGCGGCGTCG
>RCMY010001695.1_pt1 | contig 36026 bp, 31 predicted proteins | sample 2041341 | NCBI WGS metagenome assembly RCMY01 (sample SAMN09708234, study PRJNA481090) | Marine sediment metagenome, whole genome shotgun sequencing project. | reverse complement strand
AGTTTTTCCTAAATTCTTAAAAAACTTATTAAAAAAATTCATAAATAAAAATGTAATAATTCAAATGTACAAAAACGTTTGGTTTATTTTGAAGTTTCTCCAGAAATTTCATCGGTTGGAATTTCTTTTTCTTTTGAAATTTCATCGGTTGAAACTTCTTTTTCTTTTGAAATTTTATCGGTTGAAACTTCTTTTTCTTCTGTCTTATTTTTATTTACGGATTCTAAATTATTAAATTCAATTTCTTTTTTAAACGGTCTGTCGCCAAATATTTTTTTCAAATCATCTTCGAAAATAACTTCTTTTTCAATTAAAATTTCTGCTAATTGTGTAAGTTTTTCTTTGTGATTTTCCAAAAGAGCAACTGCCCTTTCATATTGTTTTTCAATAATATTTGAAATCTCTTCATCAATAATCTGGGCTGTTCTTTCACTATATGGTTTTGTGAAATTATAATCGGATTGACCACTTGAATCGTAATAAGTTAAATTACCGATTTTATCATTCAAACCGTAAATACTTACAATGGCTCTTGCCTGGCGGGTCACTTTTTCTAAGTCATTTAAAGCACCAGTTGAAATTCGGTCAAACATTACTTTTTCTGCAGCTCTACCACCTAGAGTAGCACACATTTCATCAAGCATTTGATCGGTTTCTACAATTTGGCGTTCTTCAGGAAGATACCAAGCTGCACCCAAAGATTTACCTCTTGGCACAATGGTAACTTTCACTAATGGAGCAGCATGCTCTAACATCCAACTTACAGTGGCATGACCAGCTTCATGGAAAGCTATTGTTTTTTTCTCTTTTGTAGTGATGATCTTATTTTTCTTTTCTAAACCACCAACAATTCTATCAATGGCAGCTAAGAAATCAACATGAAAAACTTTCTTTTTACTTTCTCTTGCAGCAACTAAAGCTGCTTCATTACAAACATTGGCTATGTCAGCACCTGAAAATCCAGGAGTTTGTTTTGATAGGAACTCCAAATCAACATCATCAGCCAATTTTAATGGTTTTATATGCACTTGAAAAATTGCTTTACGCTCATTTCTGTCTGGTAAATCAACATAAATCTGACGATCAAATCTACCGGCACGCATCAAAGCTTTATCCAAAACATCTGCACGGTTTGTAGCTGCTATCACAATAACATTCACATCTGTGCCAAAACCATCCATTTCGGTAAGTAATTGATTTAATGTATTTTCTCTTTCATCATTACCGCCTGTTAAGCTATTTTTTCCTCTAGCTCTACCAATGGCATCAATTTCATCAATAAATATAATAGATGGTGATTTTTGAGCGGCTTGTTTAAATAAATCGCGAACTCTGGAAGCACCAACACCAACGAACATTTCAACAAAATCAGATCCTGATAAAGAAAAGAAAGGTACTTCGGCTTCACCGGCAACAGCTTTTGCAAGCAAAGTTTTACCTGTTCCTGGAGGTCCTACGAGTAATGCGCCTTTTGGAATTTTTCCACCAAGGTTGGTATATTTACCTGGGTTTTTTAAAAAATCAACAATCTCTTGTACTTCTTCCTTAGCACCTTCTAAACCAGCAACATCTTTAAATGATGTTTTTACTTTTGTGTTTTGATCGAATATTTTTGCTTTCGATTTTCCAATATTGAAAATCTGTCCGCCTCCGCCGCCACCGGCTCCGCCACCCGACATTCTTCGCATAAAAAAAATCCATAATCCTATTAAGAAAATAAAAGGTAACCAAACTAGAAAAGAATCTAAAAAGCTGGTTCTTGTGGTATTGTCTTTATCGAAATCTAAGTCGTTTTTTACTCTTGCTTCTTTTAATTCGTTTTCGAAATTTTGCAGATCACCAAAATCATACATATAAATTGCAGAAGTCTGATTGAACAGAGTTGGTGTTTGATTTTTCTTGAAAATTTCTTTATCAAGCGCTTCTTTTTTAATTGTTAACTGCGCAACATCGCCATTGACGATCAATATTTTTTGAATATCGTTATCGTTTAGTATCGTTTTGAACTCATTTTGTGTGAGTTTGTTACTTGATATTTCAGAACTGTTTAACAGCTGGTATCCGATCAATAAAACGAATATAATTCCATAAATCCAATAGAAATTGAATTTAAAATTGAATTGCTTCATCGGATTATTATTGTTCTCTTTCCCTTTCGTATTTTTATCTTTTTTCATCCTTTACTTTAAAAAATTAATGCCTAATAAGCATTTTCAATATTTGTAATTTTGGCATCGCCCCATAATCCTTCCAAATTGTAAAATTCTCGAGTGCGTTTTTGAAAAACATGTACGACAACATTTACATAATCTAATAATATCCATTCGGCATTAGCTTCTCCTTCAACATGCCATGGTTTTTCTTTCAATTCTTTACTAACTCTTTTTTGAATGGAGCCTGAAATTGCATTTACTTGCGTATTAGAAGTACCGTCACATATAATAAAATAGTCGCAAACGGTGTTTCCAATTTCTCTTAAATCTAGAATTGTTATATGCTCTCCTTTTACATCTTCAATACCTTTAATTATTTCTGCTATTAAGATATCTGGGTTTACTGTTTTCTTCGTCATTAAATTTTATCAATATTTCTTGCAAATGTATTACATTTTTATCATTTTAGACGTTCCTTATTTGCAATATTACACATGAACATAGTCAAACTTGATGCCATAAATTCAACCAACAATTATTTAAAAAAGCTATCAAAAGAGGATGAAACCGTCGACTGGACTATTGTGACCGCCGAACATCAAACTCTAGGCAGGGGGCAAATGAATACAATATGGGAATCTGATAAAGGTAAAAATCTCGTATGTAGTATTTTAGTGCGTTTTGACACATTCAAATCACAAGATCAGTTTTATTTGAATTGTGCCGTTTCACTTGGGATTTATCATACTTTAAAAAAGTTTGCCATACCAAATTTGACTATAAAATGGCCTAACGACATAATGTCAGGTTCAAAAAAAGTATGTGGTATCTTAATTGAAAATTCTTTGATAAGTAATAGGATTGCCAATACAATTATTGGAATTGGGTTGAATGTAAATCAAGAGAGATTTTCGAAAGAATTACCAAAAGCAATTTCAATGAAACAAATTTTAGGAGTCACTTTTGATCGAGATGAAATTTTAGAAAATCTTATTTTTAGTTTACAAGAACAAATCGAACTGTTACATCAAAAGAATTTTGATTTGCTACATAATAATTATGAAAATGTTTTATTTCAAAAAGAAGAAGTTCGAGTTTATGAAAACGTCGAGAAAGAGAAATTCATGGGTAAAATATTAGGCGTTACAAAAAAAGGAAGATTGCTTGTAGAACAAGAAAATGATGTTGTCAAAAAGTATGATTTTAAAGAAATAGTATTTGTATACTAAAAAAACTTCCGTAAAAGTGAAAGTTTTTAGGGTATTTTTACGTAAATAATTATTTATTTTTTCTCGATATTACTGCTTAAAGTATTGATAAATTTTTGCAACGGACTCTTAACCATCATGGCAATCATTGGATTAAAATTACCATCGAATACTAATTGTACATCACTTGAATCTGACGTATTTTCTTGAATATTTGCAGTTAATGTAAACGGAAATTTTTCACTTGCCGAGCCTAAAACAATTTTATTTGGAGCTTCTTGTTCTTGCAGTTTTAGTTTAATTTCGGGCATTCCTTTTAAGGCAAATAAAAACGAATTATCACCGGCTTCAAATTTATCAATGTTTTCGGGCATGATATGTTCAAAGTTTTCAATTTTTGACAAGTAATCAAATATTTCTTGCTTTGTTTTTTTTACCGTTACTTTCGGACTTTCTAAATTCATGGTATAATTTTTAATCTATCTAATTTTATCTCGATCACTAGCGACTAACAAGTAAGTGCGTTTTATTTCGCACTCCATTCGCTTGGGTTTTTTCGCCAACCTTTAAGAGCCTCCATCTCATCTTCACTAATATAATTGGTATCTAAAGCCTGTTCCAGCAGATTGTCATAATTACTCAAAGTTGTTAATTCAATATCAGCTTTTTTGAAATTATCATCTGCAATGGCAAACCCATAATTAAAAATGGCGACCATACCTTTTACATTAGCATCGGTTTCTTTTAAAGCTTTAACAGCATTTAAACTGCTGTTTCCGGTGCTGATTAAATCTTCAACTACTACAACATTTTGACCACTATCTAAAAACCCTTCAATTTGATTTTGACGACCGTGTTTTTTTGCTTCCGGACGAATATAAATAAAAGGAACTCCTAAATCTTGTGCAACCAAAACTCCTATGGCAATAGCACCGGTTGCAACGCCCGCAATTACATCAGGTTTACCGTGTTTTTCTAAAATTATTTTAGTCAAGTTTTCACGGATAAAATTCCGGATTGGAACATAAGAAAGTGTCACTCTATTGTCACAATAAATTGGTGATGACCACCCCGAAGCCCATGTAAATGGCTTGGTCGGCTGTAATTTAATTGCTTTTATCGATAAAAGCAGTTCAGCTGTTTTTTTTGCAGTATTTTTGTCGAAAATCATGCCGCAAATGTATACAATTTTTAAGAATGACGTAGCAATTTTTATAATAGATAATTTAAAATATGCAAATCATTCTGATTTTTATTATTGGGATAAATTTGATTTTGAAACCACTTTTCAAGCCTTACGATTGCAAGGTAAAACAGAACTTTTTTTATACCACACTGATTTAGAAAAGGTCTGGTCACATTTTCAAAATAAGTTTAAAGTCATTGAAGCTGCCGGAGGAGTTGTCCAAAATTCTAATAAAGAAATCCTTTTTATATTCCGTCATGAAAAATGGGATTTGCCAAAAGGGAAAATAGAAAAAAACGAAAGCATAGAAATTGCCGCAATTCGAGAGGTGCAAGAAGAATGTGGATTGCAACAGGTTGTAATAGATTCTTTTCTAGAAAAAACCTATCATATTTATACAGAAAACAATACGGAGATTTTAAAAATTTCACATTGGTTTTTGATGCGATCCAATGAAAAAGTACTAGTTCCACAGCAAGAAGAAGGCATTTCAATAGTTGTTTGGAAAGACAAGAAAGAAGTGAAAACAGCACTTCAAAACACTTTTCCGAATATAAAATTATTGCTTGTAAACAATATTAAATCATTGACTTAAAGTATAAAAAAGGGTTTTACACACCCATTTCCTTTGTGATTACCTATCTTTGCCGCTTTTTAAAATTAGGAGGACATGACAGAATTTATCAGCAAGAGATTACCCAATGTTAAAAGTGATATTTTATCAGGTATAACAGTGGCTTTGGCCTTAGTACCAGAGGCTGTTGCATTTGCCTTTGTTGCAGGTGTTGATCCGTTGGTAGGTTTGTATGCCGCTTTTATGGTAGGGCTGATTACGTCCATTTTTGGTGGTCGTCCTGGAATGATATCCGGAGCAACCGGTGCTTTGGCAGTAGTAATGGTAAGCTTGGTTGCGAGAGGTAATGCCATGGGTTTACCCGATGAAAATTTGGGATTATATTATCTTTTTGCAACTGTTATTTTAATGGGAGTAATTCAAGTACTTGCAGGTGTTTTAAAGCTTGGAAAATTTGTTCGTTTAATTCCTCATCCTGTTATGATGGGCTTTGTAAACGGTTTGGCAATTGTGATATTTTTATCGCAATTAGGGATGTTCAAAGAAAAAGTCAACGAAGAAAATGTTTGGTTGCAAGGTGTTGATTTATACCTTATGGGAGGTTTGGTTGCTTTAACCATGATAATTATGTTGGGTTTACCAAAAATAAAAATCACCTCAAAATTGCCTGAAGCCTTAATCGCAATATTAATCGTTTCCGGAATTGTAATCTTTTTCAATTTAGATGTGGCAACAGTCGGTTCTTTTATTCGTGATGGAGGGGGAGAAGGGTTAAAAGGAGGTCTGCCGGCATTGCATTTAGAAACATTTAGTAAAATACCGTTTAATTTGGAAACGATAAAGTTTATATTTCCTTACGCCTTGATTTTGGCGGCAATAGGGTTGATAGAGTCTTTAATGACCCTAAATTTAATTGATGAATTAACCGAAACACGCGGTGATAGTAACCGAGAATGTATCGCTCAAGGAAGTGCGAATGTTGTCACAGGATTATTTGGTGGAATGGGTGGCTGTGCCATGATCGGTCAGTCCATTATCAATATTAAATCAGGTGGTCGAGGTCGATTATCTGGCATAACCGCTGCAGTGATGTTATTGTTATTTATCGTTTTTGCGTCTAGTTATATTGAACGTGTACCAATCTCTGCTTTGGTTGGTGTAATGTTTATGGTGGTCATAGGTACATTTGCATGGAGTAGTTTTCGAATTTTAAATAAAATACCTAAAACCGATGTTTTTGTCTTGGTTTTAGTTTCTGCCTTGACCGTTATTTTTGATTTGGCAATAGCTGTTTTTGCCGGAGTAATTGTAAGTGCTTTGGTGTTTTCTTGGGAGAATGCTAAACGTATTAGAGCAAGAAAAAGAATGCGTGAAGATGGTACTAAAATATATGAAATCTGGGGTCCTTTATTTTTTGGTTCGATTCAAGCTTTTAATGATAAGTTTGATGTTAAAACTGATCCTGAAAATGTAGAAATTGATTTTGTAGAGTCAAGAATCAGCGACCATTCTGCTTTGGAAGCTATTCTTAGTTTAGTGAAAAAATATGAGGCTGAAGGAAAAACAATTCACTTAAAACATTTGAGTGCTGAATGTAAAGAATTGCTATATAAATCCGATCCAAAATTTCATGAAGTTATTGTTGATGCTATTGATGACCCGAGATACCATTTGGCGGCAAATCCAGAGAAGTTCCCAAAAAGTATTTCAGAATACCATTTGTAATAGAGATTTAACGAATATAATATTGACCCAAAGCAAATCCAGTAAAATAGACATCGTTAAAAATAATATCTCTGTATTCTTCGTAAATTAAATTAGTAGGTGTTCGATTAAAATTTTGCGGACTCAACGTAAAAAAACCATCTCGAATATCATTCATGTCTAAAACGACAAAATGAAAAGATGATAGATTCATTGTATCATTGATATTATGCGAAATATCGATAAATGTGTCCTTTTTAAAAGAAGAAGAAAAAATACTTACGGGTAAATCGTTATGCACATTTTCTTTTATTTCTTGAGAAAATCCCTCTAAAGTTAGAGAGAGAAGAAAAATCGAAAAAATAGTTTTTGTACCATAAGAATCTTTTACTAAAGATAGAAAAATTATTCTAATATTCGATGTATCGGATATTTCAATGCAACTTTTTCAAAATACGTTGAATTCTCATAAATGTAATATAATTGGGCATACCAATTTTTTGCAAAGACAGTATCTTCTCGTTGGCGTTTTTCAAAACTAACTTTTAATTCCGGATTTTCCTGTAAAATTTTTAAGGCTAAATCTTCAAAAACATAAGGAGAAAAACCTTCTTTTGTTTGTAATTCGATATCGAAAAAGTTCCAATTAAAAAACGAGTCTGTTGCTTCAGGCTCCAATGTTTCGATTAAATAACGAAATCCGTTTTGATTGGTTGGAATTATAAAATCTCCTTTTCGGAATTGTTTCTTTTCCACTAAAGCGCTAACATTTGTATCGTAGTGCATAAAATGGCCTTCGAATGGTTCGTTATATGATTTATAGGAAGAAATTTTGTAAGATTCTACATCAATAATGGTATCATTTTTAATAGGATACATCTCTATATTATTGTTTTTGAATAATTCAATAATATTCCACCACCCTTTTGGAACGATGTATGATTTCGGAATGCTAATTTCTTTTTTTGGCTTAAAATTATTGTAATAAGTAACTGGTTTTGTAAAGGGTTTCGATCGGTCATACTGTAATCGTTGCAATTTTGTTACTTCACTTTGCTTGAATGTTCCTTCGTATCCTTTAAAGTTTAACGTTGTTGTTTTTGTGCTGTCTATTTCCCATTTAATGGGATAGGTTTTTTTGCGCACCAAATTAGCAACAGCTTGGTTTCTTAATGCTGTAATTTCATCGCCGTTTTTTTGTAAAAAATCGATCGCTGTCAAGAGTAATTCATAAGTGCCTTCGACACGGATTTTATAAGGTTTAAGCATGTGTGTTTCGACCATAAAACCAAGTGTATTAAACAAAGTGGAATAACCGGTAGAATAGCGTGATGAATCAAAAAATTGCGAAAATCCCTTATCAGGTACGTTATTGAAAACATTTACATATGGTGTGATAATCCAATTTTTTGCTGCCAAATCTTTTTCAATTTCAGGTTTCATTTTTGTTTCCAAATAATGACCTAAATCACCACCTAATTTGTTGTGTTGCGTGAATAAATGGGTCAAAACATATTGGTAATCCGCGCCATTACTAACATGAGTATCGATAAAAATATCGGGATTCACCAATTGAAATATTTTGCTGAAGGCTTGTGCATTTTTGGTGTCATTTTTTATAAAATCGCGATTTAAATCGAAATTTCTGGCGTTGCCTCGAAATCCGTAGGATACAGGTCCATTCTGATTCACACGACTTGTAGAATTTCGGTTCAAACTTCCTCCAATATTATACATCGGAATGATGCAAATAATGACATTGTTTAACTGTTTTTTTAAGGATTCATTTTGAACGATATTACGAAGTAAAAGCATTGATGCATCAACGCCATCCGGCTCACCGGGATGAATGCCATTATTGATTAAAATTGTATTTTTTTGACTTTGATTAATGGTGTTAAAATCAACTGTTTTACCCGAATTATAAACCACCAAATGTAACGGTTCACCAGAATCTGTAATTCCCATTTCTTGAATAGAAATTTCCGGATAGGTTGCTGCTAATAAGGTGTAAAAAGCAATGGTTTGCTCGTATGTTGCGGTTTCGAATCCATTACTTTTTTCAAAGACAGTTGTAAAATTCTGTGCGTTAGCCTTGAAAACACAAGCAATAACAAGTAATAAAACGAATTTCTTCATTTTATTTGTTTTCAGTTACAGCCTCAGGAACTAACAAAGAAACATCGCCATGATGTTGTAAAAGATCTCGAACAATGCTCGAACTTATAAACGAGGTATTTGCACTGGTGAGTAAAAAAACGGTTTCAATTTTAGAAATTCTTCGATTGGTATGCGCAATGGCTTTTTCAAATTCAAAATCTGCCGGATTTCTCAAGCCACGCAGTATAAAATCAGAACCAATCTTTTTACAATAATCAATGGTCAATCCTTCATAAGTATCCACTATAATTTTCGGATTATTGGCGAAGGTTTTTTCAATAAATTTTTTACGTTCTTTTAAAGAGAACATATATTTTTTTGTAGAATTCGTTCCAATAGCTATGATTATTTTGTCAAATAATGGCAAAGCTCTATCGATAATGTCGGTATGACCTAAGGTTAAAGGGTCAAAAGATCCCGGAAAAACTGCTTTTTTCATTTCTTATAATTATTTTAATAAAGCTGCCTCAACAGCACTGCCAAATAAATCTTGTAAACTAATTCCGGCAGCTTTTGCTTGTTTTGGTAAAATACTTTCTGACGTGATTCCAGGTACCATATTCATTTCAATAAAATAAGGTTGGTCTTTTACAATTATAAAATCTGCTCTTGAAAAACCACTCAAATTCATTACTTTATAAATTTTACTTGAGGCTTTTCTTGTGTTTTTTTCCTGTTTAATAGAAATTCTTGCAGGAGTGATTTCTTTTGATTTTCCCAAATATTTCGCATCATAATCAAAGAATTCGTTATCACTTATAATTTCAGTAATTGGTAATACGGTTACTTTGCCTTGGTATTCAATAACACCAACCGAAACTTCGATACCATCTAAAAACTCTTCAATTAAAATTTCGGTATCTTCTTTATATGCTTTTTCAATAGCCGGTACTAATTCTTCGGGTTTATGCACTTTAGAAATGCCGAAACTTGACCCTGCTTTGTTTGGTTTTACAAAACATGGCAAGCCAACTTTTTCAAGGATTTGATCGGTTTTAATTACATCGCCTTTATTCATATAGTGAGAAATAGCCGTTTTTATCCCGTAAGGTTTTAAAAAACTAAGTGTATCTCTTTTATTAAAAGTTACCGCCATTTGATAAAATGGGGCGGAGGTGTGTTTTAAGCCTAATAATTCAAAATAGGCAAGAATAACACCATCCTCTCCCGGATGCCCATGAATTGCGTTAAAAATACAATCGAAATTTATCTTATTTCCGTTAATTGTGGTTGTGAAATCCTCCTTATTAATAGGGTATTCCTGCTCATCCTCAGCTACATAAACCCACTTGTTCTTTAAAATATGAACTTTGAAAACATTGTATAATTCTTTATTCAAATGTTGTGAGACAACATTACCACTAAGTAAAGAAATTTCGAATTCAGAGGAGTATCCTCCCATTATAACGGCAATATTTTTTTTCATTTGTAATAGTCAGTTGTTGTACAAACTTACAAAAAAGAAGTTGAATTGGTTTATGGAATTAGTAGGCATATCATTTTTTAAAGTATATTTGAAAATTAATTTTTTAGCATGAGTAAACTGGCATATTTTAAGAGTAAAGAATTTTTAGTGACCATAATTTCCATATTGGCAATTATAGTGGTTTTGTTGTTTTTATTGAGTAAATGGATGCATTTTTATACCCAACATGAGGAAAAAATTGTAGTACCAAGTTTGGAAAAATATTCATTAACGGAAACTCAAGAAACCCTAGAAAAGTTAAATTTAAATTTTGTAGTTATCGATTCGGCTAGTTTTAACCCGGATTATCCGCCAAAATCAGTTATAGATCAAAATCCGGCAGCCGGTGATTTCGTAAAAGAAAATAGAAAAATTTATATTACTTTAAACCCTTCTGGATATCGCCAAGTTACTATACCGAATGTTCTTAATCAAACAAAGCGACAAGTAGTTATTCAGCTAAAATCGATTGGATTTCGAATTGGAAAAGAACGCTATATACCTGATTTAGGAAAAGATGTAGTTCGAGGTTTAGAAATTGATAAATCACCGATAACTCCAGGTGATAAGTTACCAAAGAATACCTTGATCGATTTGGTTTTAGGGGATGGTTTAGAATCTAGAGACACTATACAATTACAATTTAATGATAGTCTTCAATAATGAATGAATTTCCCGAAGAGTTAGAAAACGAAAACGACGAGCTATACGAGCATTTTAAATTTACCGCAAGTGAAGGACAAGAACCTTTGCGTGTCGATAAATTTTTAATGAATTTTATTGAGAATGCGACAAGAAATAAAATTCAGCAAGCTGTAAAAGCTGGTAATGTTTTGGTGAATGAAGTGGTGGTGAAGTCCAATTACAAAATGAAGCCAAAAGATGTGGTTCGGGTTGTTTTAGCACATCCTCCGCATGAAAATTTATTGGTAGCTGAAGATATTCCCATTGATATTATGTATGAAGATAATGAGGTAATTGTTGTGAATAAAGCTGCCGGAATGGTAGTGCATCCTGGTCACGGAAATTACAGCGGAACCTTAGTAAATGCCTTAATTTACCACATCGAAAATTTGCCTGTTAACAGCAATGAGCGTCCAGGTTTGGTGCATCGAATTGATAAAGATACAAGTGGTTTATTGGTGGTTGCGAAAACCGAATATGCCATGGCAAATTTAGCAAGTCAGTTTTTCGACAGAACAACAGATAGACTCTATCTGGCCTTAGTTTGGGGTAATTTAGAAGAAGAGGAAGGTACGATTGAAGGAAATATTGGGCGAAGCCTTAAAAATCGATTGCAAATGGATGTTTTTCCGGAAGGTGATTTTGGAAAACATGCAGTCACGCATTATAAAGTAGTCGAAAGATTTAGCTACGTAACCTTAGTACAATGTAAACTCGAAACGGGAAGAACGCATCAAATTAGAGCACATTTTAAGCATATTGGCCACCCACTTTTTAATGATGAAAGATATGGTGGTGAACGGATTTTAAAAGGAACAACCTATACAAAATACAAGCAATTTGTAGATAATTGTTTTAAGATTTTACCGCGTCAGGCATTGCATGCCAAGACTTTAGGGTTTACGCATCCGATTACGAAAAAATATATGAGTTTTGATTCAGAATTACCAGAAGATATGGTTCAAGTTCTAGAAAAATGGCGAAATTATACTTTGAATCAAAAGGAAATATAAACTAGAATTTGTTTTCCATGAAGGAATTTAGGACCGATAAGTGGAATAGAAAAAAACAATTTGAATTGTTCAAGACTTATGATGACCCATATTTTAATCTTACTACGCAATTAGATGTAACTAATTTATACGATTTCATGAAGAAAAATAAGCTATCCTTTTTTTTAACAACGTTGTTTGTTGCCTTAGAAACTGCAAATGAGTTTTTAGAATTTCGGCTTCGATTTTTTAAGAACAAATTAGTTGAATTCGAGAGTATTAATATTGGTTCTGCAGTTTTGAATGCGGATAATACTTTTTCTTTTGCTTATTTTGAAAGAAAAAATTCTGTTTTTGAATTTAACACTTCCGGAAAGGCTGTTCTTGGATTGGATAAAAGCAATTTAGATTTTGAAGAGAATAAGCAAGTGTTCGATTTAATACATTGCTCCTTTATTCCTTGGGTAAATTTCACAAGCTTTAAACATGCCAGAAAAAATGAAATGGATGCCTATGGGATTCCAAAATTTGTTTTTGGAAAATTTGTGGATGAAAATAGTGCAAAAAAGATGTCTTTTTCTATTGAAGTGCATCATGCTTTAATGGATGGTTTTCATGTAGGAAAGTTTTTAGAAAAGTTTCAATATAATTTGAATGCACTATAAATTCCGTAAATTTGTAATACAATTATAAGTAGTAAAATAAAATGAAAATTGTAGTTTCTCCGGCAAAGTCATTAGATTTCGAATCTAAGTTACCAACGAAAAAATATACGCAGCCTGATTTTTTAGAGCAATCCATAAAATTGAATAGTGTTCTTCAAAAAAAGAGTCCAAAACAGTTGTCAAAATTAATGGCCATTTCTGATAAATTGGGCGAATTGAACTGGCAACGAAACCAAGAATGGGAAACACCATTTACACCCGAAAATTCTCGACCTGCGATTTATGCTTTTAATGGCGACGTGTATACAGGCATTGATGCCTATACTATTCCAAAAGAAAAATTAGAGCAGCTACAAGATAAATTGAGGATACTTTCGGGCCAATACGGTATTTTGAAACCTTTGGATTTGATGCAACCTTATCGTTTAGAAATGGGAACCAAATTAAAAGTAGGTAGAAAAGAAAACTTGTATCAATTTTGGGGCGATACCTTAACCAAAAAATTGAATACCGAACTCGATGAAAAAGAAGTCTTTGTCAATTTGGCCAGTCAAGAATATTTTAAAGTTTTGCAAGCCAAAGCATTAAAAGTTCCTGTAATTACGCCTGTTTTCAAAGATTATAAAAATGGAAAATTAAAAATGATCAGTTTTTTTGCAAAAAAGGCTCGCGGATTAATGATGCGATATATTATCGACAACAATATTGAAAAGACAGAAGATTTAAAAGGCTTTAATTACGAAGGCTATGCTTTTGATTCTAAATTATCGAAAGAAAATGAGCTGGTTTTTACAAGATAAACAAAGGGTTTAAAATTATCTTACAAAATGCACCGGGTTGCTCACATCATTATTTCGGCTAACTGCTTGAATAACGAAAATATTACCGTTTTTTAAATCTTTTTTATTCAATTCTATTTCTTTTTCCCCTGTAAGTGCAATAATTTTATTAGAATTTTTGATATCAATCACATCATTTTTATCAAATTGATGTACCACAAATTTCACAGCTTCTTTTTCAGTATTTTCAGGAATGGATTGCCAAGATAGAGTGTATTTTTTGTTTTTAATTCTATCGAATTTTACATTGTAAACAGGTTCAGGGATAAACAATCTTTTTTTGATGATACTTGGAGGTAAAATAGGATTCGTATAATAGGATTTTTTTAAGATATCGTTAATTTCGAGAGGGTTTTTATAAAAGCTTTTTGCACTAAAATAAACACTTCCTCCAATCGTGGAAATGGAACGATTAAAATCTAATTGCTTTTCGATTTCCGTTTTATTTTTCTTTTTCCAAGCTTTGTTTTTGGGATCTACCATCCGATACATCGCTTGACCCATATATAAATTTGTATTGTAACTATTAGCAGCCCACCAATTGGTAACTGCAATGTAGTCAGCTTTTTTAAAACCTATATTCCAATAAGCTTGGGGTAAAACATAATCTAACCAGCCATTTTTTACCCAAAGTAAAATATCTGCATATAAGTCGTCGTAATTAGTTTGTCCGGCTTCGGTATCTGAGCCTAACGGATCGACATCTTTATTGCGCCAAACACCAAACGGACTTATACCAAATTGAACCCATGGTTTAATAGTTTTAATCGTTGTTTGCAGTTCTTTAATAATAGTATTTACATTGTTTCTTCGCCAATCATCGATTTTATTCGGATAAAATCCTGCGCCATATTCTTTAAAACTATCCTCATCGGGAAAAGCTTCATTGGCTATTTTATACGGATAAAAATAATCATCAAAATGAATCGCATCTACATCGTAATTATGTACAATATCGGCTACAATAGTATTCGTATATTCTCTGACTTCCGGTATTCCGGGATTAAAATATTTGTTCTTACCATAGTTTATAAACCATTCCGGTCTTTCATAGGTTAGCTTAAAAGGATTCGATTGAAACTCTTTATAATTCACCAAAGCACGATAAGGATTCAACCAAGCATGAAACTCCATTCCTCGTTTATGAGTTTCCGCAATAGCAAAAGCCAAAGGATCGTAATATGGGGTTGGAGCTTTACCATTTTCTCCGGTCAGCCATGAAGACCAAGGCTCAAATTTGGAATTGTAAAAAGCATCTGCCGCCGGACGAATTTGAAAGATAACCGCATTGAAATTGAGGTTTTTAAAAAAATCAAGTAATTGAACAATTTCCTCCTTTTGTTGCTGTGAACTCAAGTTTTTTGAACTTGGCCAATCAATATTTTCGATTGTAGCAACCCAAACACCACGAAATTCCCGCTCTATATTTTTTTGGGCCTTGACGGATAAACTGGTTAGAATTAGAATCAAAAAACAATAAATAAAGGTGCTTTTTTTCATGGTAAATTTCAATTTTTTTAATCTCTTTTTTGAAAAGATCAATGCTTTCTTTTGATGTTGTGTTGTGACAAAATTATTTACTTCACTATTTATAACAAAGTAGATGTGATTTTATTGCAAACAGATTTAGAATACTATTTGTTATTTGTAATTAGGATAAACTCAAACAATAAAAGGTAAAACAAGAGCTATTTCGGCATATTTTATCGAGTAAATGTGGTTTTTAGGTGACAGGATGTCACTAAAAAAGAATTAATTCCTGACAATAAATTGAAAAATAGCAATGGCATAATGATTGACTATTACAAAACAAAAAAATTAGAAATTAATAATCGTAAAATTTAAAATATATTTATTATGAGTAAAATAATTGGAATAGATTTAGGTACAACTAACTCATGTGTATCTGTAATGGAAGGTAGTGAGCCGGTTGTAATCCCTAATGCAGAAGGAAAAAGAACTACACCATCTATTGTTGCTTTTATCGAAGGCGGCGAAAGAAAAGTTGGTGATCCTGCAAAACGTCAGGCAGTAACCAATCCTATTAATACGGTATATTCGATCAAACGTTTTATGGGTAACAAATATTCTGAATCTAAAATGGAAGCAGAAAGAGTACCTTATAAAGTGGTAAAAGGAGATAATGATACGCCAAGAGTTGATATCGATGGCAGATTATATACACCTCAAGAAATTTCGGCAATGATTTTGCAAAAAATGAAAAAAACTGCCGAAGACTATTTAGGTCATGAAGTTAAAGAAGCCGTGGTTACTGTACCTGCTTACTTTAATGATGCGCAACGTCAAGCCACAAAAGAAGCTGGTGAGATTGCCGGACTTAAAGTTAGCCGAATTATTAATGAGCCAACGGCGGCAGCTTTAGCTTATGGTTTAGATAAATCTGGTCACGATAAAAAAATTGCTGTATATGACTTAGGTGGTGGTACTTTTGATATTTCTATCTTAGAAATTGGTGATGGTGTTTTTGAAGTGCTTTCAACAAATGGTGATACCCATTTAGGGGGTGATGATTTTGACCAAGTTATTATTGACTGGTTGGCAGAGGAATTTAAAAAAGAGGAAGGTATTGACTTACGTAAAGACCCAATGGCTTTACAAAGACTAAAAGAAGCTTCTGAAAAAGCAAAAATCGAATTGTCTTCAAGTTCACAAACGGAAATCAATTTACCGTATGTTACTGCAACTGCTTCTGGTCCGAAACACTTGGTGAAAACTTTGACAAGAGCAAGTTTTGAAAAATTAGCAGATTCTTTAATTAAACGATCTATGGCGCCTGTGAGTGCTGCTTTGAAAGATGCTGATTTAAGTACTTCTGATATTGATGAAGTTATTTTGGTTGGTGGATCAACTCGTATGCCAAGAATTCAAGAAGAAGTTGAAAAGTTCTTTGGTAAAAAACCTTCGAAAGGTGTAAACCCAGATGAGGTTGTGGCGATTGGAGCTGCAATTCAAGGAGGTGTTTTAACCGGTGATGTAAAAGATGTATTGTTATTAGATGTTACACCACTTTCTTTAGGTATTGAAACAATGGGTAACGTGATGACCAAGTTAATTGAGTCAAATACTACAATTCCAACCAAAAAATCACAAGTTTTCTCTACTGCTGCTGATAATCAGCCTTCTGTAGAAATTCATGTGTTGCAAGGTGAGCGTGCAATGGCAGCCGATAATAAAACCATTGGTAGATTCCATTTAGACGGTATTCCACCAGCACGAAGAGGAGTTCCTCAAATTGAAGTGACTTTTGATATTGATGCAAATGGTATTATCAACGTATCTGCAAAAGATAAAGGTACCGGCAAAGAGCACAACATTCGAATTGAAGCTTCTTCAGGTTTATCAGAAGAGGATATCAAAAAAATGAAAGCTGATGCTGAGGCTAACGCTGATGCGGATAAAAAAGCAAAAGAAATAGCTGAAAAAATCAATGGTGCTGATTCGATGATTTTCCAAACAGAAAGTCAGTTGAAAGAGTTTGGAGATAAATTATCTGCAGATAAAAAAGCTCCGATTGAATCTTCTTTAGAAGAACTGAAAAAAGCACACGAATCGAAAGATATTGCTCAAATTGATGCTGCAATGGAAAAAATCAATGAAGCATGGAAAGCTGCATCTGAAGAAATGTACAAAGCGCAACAAGAAGGACAAGCAGGAGGTGAGGCAGGACCTCAACCTGGCGCTGATGCTGGAGGAGGAAGTGCAAAAGCAGAAGATGATGTGCAAGATGTAGATTTCGAAGAAGTAAAAGAAGACTAATTTTGTATCACTTTTTCAACAAAGTGAAAAGGCTTATATAAATCGAAAAACCACCAAGAAATTGGTGGTTTTTTTATGATTTAAATTATAGAAATTTAATTATTTCTTCGGTTAATATTGAAGTTTCCTATTGTGTTAAAGATTTTTCACGAATAAAAGTAAGCTTAAAATCGAATATAAACTTAAATCGTATAATTCAACAATGAATAAAACGAGCAAAATGTTATGGAACCTTATAGTACGCGCTGCACGCCTTGAATACCAGAAAATTGTTTTCGAAAGTCACTTGGTGTACAAAGTTTGAATTTTTTAAAAATTCGATTGAAATTGGCTATATTATTGAAACCACATTTGAATCCGATATCACCAATACTTAGATCGGTTTGAATGAGCAAACGCGTTGCGTTACTGAGGCGTACATCATTTATGTAAGTAATAAATGTTCTTCCAACCCTTTTCTTAATGTAGCGATTAAAGGAGACAGGTGTCATGTTAACCAATTGAGAGATTTCATCTAATGATATTTTTCGGTGAAAATTTTCTTGTACATATTCATGAACAATTTTTAATCGATCGCTGTTTTCAAAGTTTTCTTTTTTACTGGCAGAGGTAGAAAGTAATCTTTGCCCTTGTGAATTTGCTAAAAAATGAAAAATTGAGGTTAATTCTAAATAGTAATCAATACTATCGAATTTTGATAAATTCACTAATCTTGATTTAATCTCGAGTGCGGCTTTTTTAGAGAATAAAATACCATGAATTGATCTTTCAAACATATCACAAATCGGTTTAAAAATTGTTCTGCTCAATAATTTTTTTCCATAGAGATCTTCATGAATATGAACCGTAATCTCATGAATTTTATCATTCTTACAATGGTGCAATTCCCATCCATGAACCAAATTTGGTCCCACTAAAACAAGCTCAACAGTATCAATTTCTTCCATGTGGTCACCAACAACTCTTCGAACACCCTTTCCGTTATGAATGAAATTCAATTCATATTCAGGGTGAAAATGAATCGGAAAATCAAAATCATCCTTGACTCTATCGAAAACTAAAAAACTATCCATGGGTTTTAATTGGGTAATTTCTCGGTGAATATTCTTGTGCATAGGGAGAGCTATTTTAAACATTAGGGTGAAAAAATATCAAAAAATGACAAAATTGTATTAACATAATATTAACAACACTGTTAGATTTGTAAAGCGATTAGAAATTATATAATTAAATCTTAACTTATTGAGTATTTTGCAAAATATTGCTGCTTAAATTAATAAACGTAGATTTTACCTTTAAATTATTGAAAATACTTTCAAAAGGATGAGGTAGGGTTTATTACGCATATTAATAGTAATACTTTGAATAGACTTTATAAATCTTGGGTTAAAAATATAACATTTTAATCAAAACTTACAATTCAATTAACTTTTTATTAATCATGAAACATTATCTATGAGAAAATTTTATGAAATTAGAAATTTATTATTTCTAGGTGTTTTTATGCTTTGCGGCTCAATGTATGCCCAAAGTGTTTCTGGAACAATCACCGATGCAAATGGCCCATTGCCAGGTGCAAACGTTATTGTTAAAGGTACTACAAACGGTGTAACTACCGATTTTGATGGTAATTATACAATCGACAATGTTGAAGCCAATGCGGTTTTAGCCTTTAGTTTTGTTGGTTACGTCAGTCAAGAAGTAAATGTTGGCGGTCAGTCAATTATTAATGTAACTTTAGCGGAAGAAGCTAATCAATTGGATGAGGTTGTCGTTGTGGGATATACCACCCAAACAAGAGGCGATATTACCGGTTCTGTTGCTTCTGTTGATATGGGGGAAGCTATGAAAGTTCCTGTAGCAAACGCTGCCGAAGCCTTACAAGGTCGTGTTAGTGGTGTGAACGTTGTTAGTTCTGGTGCTCCAGGTGCTGCTCCAAAAATTACTATTCGTGGTTTTGGTACAACAAATAACACAGATCCTTTGTATATTATTGATGGGGTGCAAACCACAGATGCTAACATCTTAAATAGTATTGACCCAAGTGATATTTCACAAATGAACGTTTTAAAAGATGGTGCTGCTGCTATTTATGGTTCGCGAGCATCAAACGGGGTAATTATTGTTACTACAAAAAGTGGTGGCTATAACCAACAAAAAGCAACCCTTTCTGTTGATATGTATTCTGGTTTTTCACAAGCAACAAACTTACCTGATTTGTTGAATACCGAAGAGCATATGAATATGATTCGTCAAAGTTTGGTAAATGATGGTGCTGCATTGACACACCCTCAATATGATCCAAACGGTACAGGTAATTTTACAATTCCTTCTCAATTACTAGGAGTAAGTCAACCTGTTACTGTTCCAAGCGGTGGAAATTATTGGCCAGATGCTTTAACCCAAACGGCACCGACAACTAACGTAAGTATGTCTTTGTCAAACGGAACAGATTCCGGTAAATATTTTATGTCTGTTGGTTATTTAAACAGAGATGGTGTTATAATTCATACTGGTTTCGAGCGTTATACAACTCGTTTGAACTCAGAGTTTAAAATTTTAGATAAACTTGTTGTGGGTGAGCATTTGAATGTTGCTTGGTCTGATGGTAATGCTGGTGTTAGTGAGGCTTTTCAAAATACCTTACGTAGTAGCCCATTGATTCCTGTTTATGATGATAACGGAGAATTTGCAGGTACCTATGCTAACTCTGCTGGTTTAGGAAACGCAAGAAATCCTGTGGCACAACTAAACAGAGCTAAAGATAATTACAATAAATCGATGCGTGTTTTTGGAGACATCTATGCCGAATTAGAAATTATTGATGGTTTAAAAGCTAAAACCAGTTTTGGTGTAAGTACCAATCATTTTGACCAAAGACAATTTCAACCTTTAGACCCTGAGCATTCTGAGCCTCTAGGTACAAATACTTTACAAGTTCAAGATGTAAGTAGTTTTGATTGGACTTGGACTAATACAGTTACGTATAACAAAAATTTTGGAGAACATAGTTTTAATGGACTTTTAGGGGTGGAAGCCGTTAAAAGTTCCGGTGTTGGAAAACAAGTACAAGCTTCAGGTTATTTATTCGAAACACCTGATTTTTATACGCTACAAAACGGAGGCCCTTCTAATGTTAATTATGCATACGAATATGAAAGTTCATTATTCTCTGTTTTTGGATCTCTTAACTATAGCTATGCTGACAAATATTATCTTACAGCAACTTTACGTAATGATACTTCTTCTAGATTCTTAGGAGATAATAAAAGTGGATTATTTCCATCGTTTAGTTTGGGTTGGGTAACTAGTAGAGAAGATTTCTGGCCTACAGATTTCGCAATTAGCAGATTAAAAGTGAAAGCTTCATATGGAGAGTTAGGTAACCAAGAAGTGCCAAATCCAACACTTAATCTGTCGGCATTAGACAAAGAATATTCTTTTTATGGAATAAATGGATCGGCTATTGCGACAGGTGCAAAAGTATCTAATATTGGAAATCCAAATTTAAAATGGGAAACTTCGGTAAGTACAAACTTCGGTGTTGAATTGGGCTTTTTGCAAGATAAATTATACTTATCTGCAGAATTTTATAAAATTATTACCGACGGTTTAATTAACCAAGATAATACGATTATTCCAACAACTGGTCCTGATGCGGCTGCACCATTCGTTAACCTTGGTGAAGTTGAAAACACAGGTTTTGATTTAAGTGCTGGGTATTCAAATGATACAGATTCAGGTTGGAGCTATGGTGTTGATTTTACACTTTCTGCTTATAAAAATGAAGTTACTGCTTTAGAAACAGGAACCAAAATTGGTAGTACCAATTATAGAGGTGGAGCAATTACTAGAACAGAAGTTGGACATTCCGTTTCTGAATTCTATGGTAGAGTTGTAGAAGGCCTAGATGATAACGGTAGATTTGTTTATAAAGAAATTGATGGTGTTGCAGGTATTAATGATTCCGATAGAGAATACATTGGATCACCACACCCTGATTTTGTTTATGGTATCAATGCAAGAGTTGCTTATAAAGGATTTGATATGTCGGCATTCTTTACCGGATCTCAAGGAAATGAGATATATAACTATAACAAGATATATACCGATTTCCCTTCGTTCTTTGATGGTAACCGAAGCACAAGAGTACTAAATTCTTGGACACCAACAAACACAAATACAAGTGTTCCTGCATTAAGTCAGTCTATTACAAACGCTGAAACCAATCCAAACTCTTACTTTATAGAAGATGGTTCGTATTTTCGTTTGAAAAATATTCAACTTGGATATTCATTACCGACAGGTATTGTTGAAAAAATGCACATGTCTTCTTTAAGAGTATATGTACAGGCTACCAACTTATTTACTATTACCGGTTATGACGGTATCGATCCTGAAGTTAATAGTGGTGATAACTTAACGTTAGGTGTGGATGATCAACAGTATCCATTTTCGCAAATTTATACTTTTGGTGTTAACTTAAAATTCTAAAAAACATGAAAAACAAAATAGTTTATTTATTTATTATGCTTACCGTAGTGTTCGCATGTAGTGATGAATTCACTGACCAAAAAACATTTGGTGCCTTAAGTGATGAATCATTAAAGAATGCTCAGGGAGTTGATTTATTATTGATAGGAGCTTATTCCATGTTAGATGGTTTTAGCAATACAGGAAATTCTGACTGGGAAAAAGCTGGTGACAACTGGTGGTTTGATGTAATGTCTGATGATGCTCATAAAGGAAGTACTGATGGGGATCAACCGGATTTATTCTTATTAGAAACCTATGAATGGGGTTCTGCAAATCCTTATATCGGTGGAAAATGGAAATCAATGTATGCTGGTGTTAACCGAGCAAATGCTGTAATTAATCAAATTTCTTTAGTTACTGATGGTGATTTTAGCCAACAATTGGCAGAAGCTCGTTTCTTAAGAGGATTCTTTAACTTGGAATTGCAAAAAATTTGGGGAAATGTTTCTTACATTTCTGAAGAAAATTTTTCTACCTTCGAGTTTAATCAACCAAATTCAGGTCCTATTTGGGATCAGATTGAAGCTGATTTCGAATATGCAGTAACCAATTTACCTCCTTCACAAGGAGATGTTGGTAGAGCAAATTCTTGGGCTGCAAAAGCATTCTTAGGAAAAGCACACTTATACCAATCCGAATGGGCTGCTGCGTTCACATCTTTAAATGATGTGGTTACAAACGGACCATATGCGTTGCTTGATGAATTTGCAGACAATTTTAAATTGGCTGGTGATAACAGTGTTGAGTCTATTTTAGCGATTCAATTTACTGCAGATGCAACAACTTCTTTTAATGGAAATAGAGGTGGTACTTTAAACTTTACAGGTCCTAATGGTTGGTGTTGTGGTTTTTACCAAGCATCACAAGATTTGGTAAATGCATATCAAACAACTTCAGGTCTTCCATTATTAGATACTTACAATAATTCTGATGTAAAAAATGATTATGGTATTAATTCTGATCAAGCATTTACTTTACATACAGGTCCTTTAGATCCAAGATTAGATTATACTGTTGGTAGAAGAGGAATTGAGTATAATGGTTACGGTGTTCATCCAGGTAAAGAATGGATTCGTGCTTCTTTTGCGGATATTTCTGGTCCTTATATGACTAAGAAAAATGTATATAATAATGGTGATGATGCCAATCTTGGTACCGGTGCTTGGGGTGAGCAACGCTCAGGTATTAACTATCATTTGATGCGTTTTGCAGATGTTTTATTAATGGCTGCTGAAGCTGCTGCTGAAACAGGAGATACAGACACAGCTTTAAATTATGTGAACAGAGTTAGAAACAGAGCAAAAAACATGACCTATGTTAAAGCTGCTAATGGATCTAATGCTGCAAATTATGTAGTTGAGCCTTATGCTTCTTTCCCTGATGCAGCTTTCGCTGTAAAAGCGGTACGTTTTGAACGTCGTTTAGAATTAGGTGTTGAAGGTCATCGTTTGTTTGACTTGAGAAGATGGGGTAATTCGGTAAGTGTAATCAATACGTATATCGCCAATGAGGCGCGTACTATTCCACCTTTCGGAACTGCTGCAAATGCTTATCAAGCAAAACATGATTTATGTCCAATTCCTTTGGAAGCAATTGATAGAAGTCAAAATGTAATTACACAAAATACTGGATACTAGTATTTTTTGTAATTGATTTTATACAAGAGAGAGCACTAAATTTAGTGCTCTCTTTTTTTTTGTTCATAAATTCATAATTGTTACATTTGAGCGAGTAAAAAAACAACAACAATGAAATGAGCATAAACAAAATTAATTTTTTGCTTATCAACCTAAATAATTAAATTTTTTATGCGAAAGCGAAGCGGTTGATTTGTGCAGAAAATTTTTATTAAGTTTATTTTTCAGATTAATACAAAATTTTTAAATAAATGAAAAATATTTTAATAGTGTTAGGGGTACTAATTCTTGCAGTTTCTTGCACAAAAGATTCACAAAAAAAAGAAGTATCAAATACGCCATTATTTAGTAAACTAGATAAAAGCAATACCGGAGTTGATTTTGCCAATATCTTAACTGAAAATGATTCCTTAAACTATTTTAGCTATGGCTATATTTATATGGGTGGTGGTGTTTCCGTTGGCGATATCAATAATGACGGTTTGACAGATATTTACTTTACAGGAAATATGGTTTCAAATAAATTGTATTTGAATAAAGGAAACTTAAAATTTGAAGATATTTCTGATAATGCTGGAGTTGCCGGGGATGATAGATGGTTTACAGGTACTACCATGGCAGATGTAAACAACGATGGCTTTTTGGATATTTATTGTTCTGTCGGTGGAAAATTCGGACCTAAAAATAATGTTTTATACCTTAATAATGGCGATCTTACTTTCACAGAAAGTGCTCAAAAATATGGAATTGATGATGTAGGAAATAGTGTGCAATCTACTTTTTTCGATTATGATCTAGATGGAGATTTAGATTTGTATGTTGCCAATTATCCGCCAACACGATTTAACGCAATTCATAGCTTTTATCAATATAAAATGCAGAATACTCCGGATGATGAAACCAATCATTTGTTTAGAAATGATGGTGATCATTTCACCAATGTAACCGATGAAGCCGGATTACGAACCTTTGACTTAAGCTTGAGTGCAACCGTTGGTGATTTGAACAACGATGGTTGGCCAGATATTTATGTCTCAAACGATTTTAGCACTCCTGATTATATGTATCTCAACAATAAAAATGGTACATTTTCTGAACATTTAAAAGAGACAACAAAGCAAACCGCTTTTTACGGGATGGGAGTCGATATTGCCGATTTTAATAATGATGGATTATTAGATATTTTGCAAATGGATATGATGGCTCGAGATAATCGTCGTCAAAAAGCAAATATGGCAAGTATGAATCCTAGCTTATTCTGGAATACTGTAAACGCCGGATTTCATTATCAATATATGCAAAATGAATTGCAAATGAATAACGGAAATGTCATCAATGATTCTATTCCAGATTTCAGCAATGTTTCTCGAATAGCAGGAGTTGCGACAACCGATTGGAGTTGGGGCCCATTATTCGCCGATTTAGATAATGATGGGTGGAAAGATATTTTTGTAGCCAACGGCGCGAGACGAGAAATCAATAATCAAGATTATTTTAATGCTTTAGGTAAAGATAAAAACCCGAGAGACAGTTTGTTGCAAAAAAGTTTAGCAATTCCATCTGAAAAAATAGATAATTTCGTTTTTAAAAATAATGGAGATTTAACCTTTTCTATGGTTAATAAAGATTGGGGTTTGGTCTTTGAAGGTTTTTCCAACGGATCTGCTTATGCGGATTTAGATAATGATGGTGATTTAGAAATTGTATTGAATAATTTAGATGATCATGCTGTAATTTTTGAAAATTTCAGCTCCGATTATGCTAATTTTATAAGCTTGCGATTTAAAGGACCAGATAAAAATAAATCGGGACTTGGTGTAAAAGTTACCCTTACTTCTAATGGTTTCGATCAATTTGAAGAAATGACCTTAACACGTGGTTTTCAGTCTTCGGTGGCGCCGGAATTACATTTCGGAATCGGACAAGCAGAAAAGGCAGATAAAATAAAAATAGTTTGGCCAGATGGAAAATCGCAAACATTATTGGATGTAGCTAAAAATCAATTTTTAGAAATTAACTATGCCGATGCATTTACTGTTCCGATAGAGAAAAAAGAATTAGACCCTATTTTTAGTACAGAAAAAGACACTTCAGTCATTGCGTATCACAAACATGTGGAAAATTATTTTGATGATTTCGAGCAGGAAGTATTATTACCGCATAAAACCTCTACGTTCGGACCAGCTCTTGCCGTGGGAGATTTAAATGGCGATGGCTTAGAAGATTTTATTGTTGGAGGTTCTAATCAAAATCAAACGGCAATATTTTTTCAAGAAAAAAAAGGATTTAGAAAACAGCAGATAGATGCTATTTCAAATGATAGTCAATCGGAAGATTTGGGCGCTTTGATTTTTGATGCTGATAACGATGGAGACAACGATATTTATATGGTAAGTGGTGGTAATGAATTTGCCTATGATTCCAAAGAACTACAAGATCGGTTGTACGTAAACGACGGTAAAGGAAACTTCACTAAATCTGAAATGGCTTTGCCGGAAATGATAACAAGTGGTTCTCGTGTTTATAGTAATGACTTTGATAACGATGGAGATTTAGATTTATTTGTTGGTGGTAGATTGGTGCCAGGAAATTACCCTTTGCCTGCAAATAGTTATATTTTGAGAAATGTTAGTTCAAAAGGGGTTCCGAAATTTGAAAATGTTACAAAAGATATAGCTCCTGAATTAGAGAAATTGGGAATGGTAACCAGTGCTATTTGGACAGATTTTGATAAAGATGGTGCAACAGATTTAATTGTGGTTGGTGAATGGATGCCGATTACCGTTTTTAGAAATACCAACGGAACTTTTCGAAATGTGAGTTCTAAAATGAATTTGGATAATTCAACGGGTTGGTGGTTTAGCATCAATGAAGGTGATTTTGATAAAGATGGTGATATGGATTATGTGGTTGGAAATCTTGGTTTAAATTATAAATACCAAGCAAATAATGACGAAACTTTTGATATTTATTTTAATGACTTTGATCAAAATCAAAAAAACGATATTGTTTTAAGTTATTATAACGACGGTGAGAAATTTCCAGTAAGGGGAAGATCTTGTTCTTCGCAGCAAATTCCTGCAATCAAGAAAAAATTTGAGAATTATGACGCCTTTTCCAAAGCAACTTTAGAAGATGTGTATACCGAAAAAGATCTTTCCAAATCATTGCATTATCAAGCAAAAATTTTTGCAAGTGTGTTTTTAGAAAATATAGATGGAAATTTTGTCTTGCATAACTTGCCAAATTTGGCTCAAATTTCAAGTATCAATCAAATTTTAGTGAAAGATTTTGATGGAGACTCTAATTTAGATTTGGTAACGGCTGGTAATTTATATGGCTCAGAAGTTGAAACACCAAGAAATGATGCTAGTAACGGCTTATTTTTGAAAGGAGACGGAAAAGGAAACTTTGCACCTATTAAAGGTAAAAACAGTGGATTGTACATTCCGGGCGATGTAAAAGATTTAGGCCTGATAAAAATTGGATCTCAAAATTATATTATTGCGGCAAAAAATAGTGATTATTTACAGTTCGTAAAGGTCAAGTAGTCGATTGTTATTTAGTGTTTTAAAAAATGTATTTAATTATAAAGAATTCTTTGAGGCTTGAAATTGTCATTTCCGTTAAAACGGAAATCTAATTAGTAAATTTCGATTTTTAACTCAAAAGTAAAATGAAACTAGCCAAATATCTCTATAGTTTTGACTTGATGATAATTGGGTTTAAGAATTTTTTTATTTCTTCTCTTTATAGTATCGAATTTGATGTGGTATGGAGAAGAATTTTTAATTTTATAAGATGTATAAAAATTTAGTATGTTCTGATTGAAGGAATACTTTTGAAAAAGGTTTTCGATTTTTCCATTATTACTATTTGAAAAATTCTTTCGATTTTTCCCAATGCACATCCATTTGACCAAGGGTCATTTCATGTAATTTCTTACCTTCTTTGGCGGCTTCTTTTTCAAGAAATTGAAAACGTTGTATAAATTTTTTATTGGTTCTTTCTAAAGCACTTTCGGGATCCACTTTTATAAAACGAGCGTAATTTATCAATGAGAACAAGACATCACCAAATTCAGCTTCAATTTTCTCTTGTTTCGAATTTTGCACTTCTTGATGCAGTTCTTCTATTTCTTCTTGTACTTTTTCAAAAACTTGTTCGGGTTTTTCCCAGTCAAATCCTGCTGAAGCTGCCTTGTCTTGAATACGGCTCGCTTTTACCAAGGCAGGAAGTGATTTAGGAACACCCTCTAAAATGGATTTTTTGCCTTCTTTAAGTTTGAGTTTTTCCCAGTTTTTGGCAACTTCTTCTTCGGTTTCTGCTTTAAAATCTCCAAAAACATGTGGATGTCTATGAATCAACTTTTCATTGATACCTTTGATCACTTCCGAAATATCGAAAGCCTTTGTTTCTGAAGCAATTTTGGCATAAAATACAATGTGCAATAACAAATCGCCTAACTCTTTTCTAATTTCAGTTAGGTCATTTTCTAAAATAGCATCTCCTAGTTCGTATGTTTCTTCAATGGTTAGATGACGAAGAGATTGCAGGGTTTGCTTTTGATCCCAAGGGCATTTCTCACGGATTTCATCCATGATATCCAGTAAGTCATTAAAGGCTTTTAATTGCTCTTTTCTATTGTACATAACTCATTTTAAACACACTAGTCGTATGATATGCTTAAGATTCTTTTGTTTCGTCTTCTTCTTTTTCTTCTAAAGTAGTAAAATCGAAACCGGCAGAAACTAAGATATTATACCATTGCACAACCTTTTTAATATTCGATGTATACACTCTTTCTTCATCATAATTAGGCAATACTTCAGCAAAATACTCTTTCAATTTTTTAGCATCTGATGTATGATCTAATGCCGCTGCACCATTTTCTTTTTTAAACATGGAATGTAGAACTTCCCTTAATGGAATTTCTTCTTCATGGGTGTAAATGGCAATATCACTTAAAGCACTAATGCTTTGTAAAGAATTTACCGGAAATCTTTTTTTGTCTTGTAAAGACTCTACAATGATGCCGCCTTTTGTTTGTGATTTTATTTCAAAAATTCCAGGTTTTCCTGCGATAGATACTATTTTATCAATATTCATAGGTTATATTTTTTTCTGTAATATAGTAGGTTGTTATATTTATTTTTTAAGATTTGGAAACTTCATTCGGTAATCTACTTCGACTTTTCCTTTTGAAATATTGTCCAATTTCTTTTTCAACAAGCGTTTTTTTAAAGTAGATAATTTATCTGTAAATAAAATTCCTTCAATATGATCATATTCATGCTGAAAAATCCGGGCAGCTAATCCGCTTAACGTCTCATTGTGAAATTCAAAATTCTCATCGACATATTCAATATGAATGGTTTCTTTTCTAAAAACATCTTCGTTAATATTTGGAATACTCAAGCAACCTTCGTTAAAAACCCATTCTTCACCTTCTTCTTCAATGATTTTTGCATTTATAAAAGTGCGACTAAAGTCTTTCAAAAAGACTCTTTCCTCTTCTTCTAACTCTTCATTTTCTGAGAATGGGGAAGCATCAATAATAAACAATCGAATTGCTTTCCCAATTTGAGGAGCTGCTAAACCAACACCATTTGCATTATGCATGGTTTCTTGCATATTCTCGATAAGAATATCCAAATCGGTATAATTTTGCTTTATTTCTTTTCCTACCTTTCTAAGTACAGGATCACCATAAGCAATAATAGGTAAAATCATCAATCTCTATTTTTTGTTTTTAAAAGTGCAAAGATAAGGTTGTTAATTAATTTGGAGTTGAAATCAAATAAAAATTTAACTTTGAATTGATTTTTGTCAATGCTTTGTTAAAAATTGATACTGAAAAGCGGATTTATAAAAATTTTATTTTGAATATAAATAGCTCTGCAAAATAATGGTGGCACTAATTTCATCTACCAAAGCTTTATTTTGTCGTTGTTTTTTTTTCAAACCGCTATCGATCATACTTTGAAACGCCATTTTCGAAGTAAATCGTTCATCAACTCGTTTTATTGGTATTTTAGGAAAATTGGTTTTTAATTTTTCGATAAACAGAATAATATATTGCTCGCTTTCAGAAGCTGTATTGTTCATCTGTTTTGGCTCACCAACTAAAAATAATTCGACATTTTCTGATGATAAATAATCTTTTAAAAAAGTAAAAATTTCTGATGTTGCAATAGTCGTAAGCCCAGATGCAATGATTTGAAAATCATCGGTTACCGCAATTCCAGTTCGTTTTGTTCCATAATCCATTGCAAGAATTCGCGCCATCGTTATGTTGAATTTTTAGCAAATTTACCTTTTTTTGTTAGAAAAGAAACCACATTAAAAGTCATTTTTTTAAGTAGCCTTTTTATATTTGCCACTTAAACGATAATAGATGAAACATTTACAGCAAACCATTGAAAAAGCATGGGATAATCGAGAATTATTACAAGACACTGAAGTTCAGGATACTATAAGAAAAGTTATTGATTTATTAGATAGTGGCGTTCTTCGCGTTGCTGAACCGCTTTCTAAAGGTTGGCTAGTAAATGAATGGGTAAAAAAAGCTGTTGTTTTATATTTTCCAATTCAAAAAATGGAAACCTTAGAGGCTGGTATTTTTGAGTATCATGATAAAATTCCGCTTAAAAGAGGATATGCAGAGAAAGGGATTCGAGTTGTGCCTCATGCCGTTGCGCGTCATGGATCTTATATTTCTAAAGGCACTATTTTAATGCCGAGTTATGTGAATATTGGTGCCTATGTTGATGAAGGAACTATGGTTGATACTTGGGCAACTGTTGGTAGTTGTGCACAAATTGGAAAAAATGTTCATCTAAGTGGAGGGGTTGGAATTGGAGGAGTTTTAGAACCGTTACAAGCAGCACCTGTAATTATTGAAGATAATGTATTTGTAGGTTCTCGTTGTATTGTAGTAGAAGGGGTTCGAGTAGAAAAAGAAGCTGTTTTAGGCGCAAATGTGGTGTTAACCATGAGTACAAAAATAATCGATGTTACCGGTGATGAACCTGTCATCACAAAGGGGTTAATTCCGGCTCGTTCAGTTGTTATTCCAGGTAGTTATGCTAAAGAATTCAAAGCGGGTACTTTTAATGTGCCATGCGCTTTAATCATCGGAAAAAGAAAAGAAAGTACCGATAAAAAGACATCTCTCAACGATGCTTTGCGAGATAACGATGTTGCCGTATAAATCGGTAAATTTCATAAAAAAAGAATAAATTTGTTCTTTGATATTATTTACGATTTAACCTTATTTGCATGTATAAGTTTTTAATTTATATCTCTTACTCTTATGCCATTCCAATTGGAAAACCTTTGGAACAAGAAATATTGAAAAGAGGGTATAAGGTTAGATGGTTTAGTGATTTGGAAGAAACAAAAAATCAATTAGTAGAAAGCAAAACAGAGGTTTTATTAAATATACAAGAAGTAATACAATACCAACCAGATATTATTTTAGCGGCAACAAATGATGTTCCTGATTTTTTAAATGCACTTAAAGTACAGATATTTCACGGATTTAATGCTGAGAAGCGAAATTCAGAAAGAGGGCATTTTCGCATAAGAGGCTTTTTCGATTTGTATTGTACCCAAGGGCCTTCAACCACTTCCGTTTTTAAAGAGATTCAAAAAAAGCACCCGCATTTTGAGGTTATAGAAACAGGTTGGTCTAAAATGGATCCGTTATTTCCAAATGAAGAAATGAAAGCTGCTAACAAGCCTACAATTTTAATAGCTTCAACTTTTACAGAGCGATTAAGTTTAGCCCATAATGAAGCAGTTTATGAAGAGATTGAAAATTTGTCAAAAAGTGGCAAGTTTAAATTTTTAATGGTTCTGCATCCTAAAATACCAAAAGAAATTGTTGCGAAATGGAAAGCACTTGAAAATAAAAGTTTTACATTTTTTGATACTACAGAACTCATTCCTCTCTTTAAACAAGCTGATTTACTTTTTGCAGATACCACATCTGCAATACAAGAATTTTTGTTGCAAAGAAAACCTGTAGTTGCCTTTCGACATTTTACAAAGAAAGACTATCTCATTCAAATCGAAGAAGCCAACGAAATTGAAAATGCTTTTGCATTGGCTTTACAGTTTCCTGATAATCTCAAAGCAAAGATAGAAGCCTATAGATTAGATTTACACCCATATTTTGATGGCAAATCAAGTGAAAGAGTTATCGATGCAACCATCAACTTTTTGCATAAAGATAAAAGTTACCTAAAATCAAAACCAATTAATTTAGTGCGTAAATTCAAAGAAAGAAAAAAATTGCACTATTTTACATGGAAGAGTTACAACAAAGCATTTACTAAATAAATGAGTTTTAATACCAAATAAATCAATGTTTAAACATTTTTTAATTACTCGTTTTAATCTTAGGCAAACGGATTGGACAACGAATAAAAATAAGAAACCTGTTCTGACGGAAGAATGGCATGAAAACCGTTTTCAACTTTTTACAGATTATTGTTTTCCGAGTGTTGCTTCGCAAAAAAACAAAAATTTTGAATGGATTGTCTTTTTTGACACCACCACTCCTCAAAAATATAAAGATGTTATTGCCACTTTACAAACAAAGATGTCTAATTTTTCTCCGGTTTTTATTGATGGAATGCCTCTTTTTTTACCTTCCATTCATGAGGAAATAGAAAAGTGCAACAAAGATTATATCATTACCAGCAGAATTGATAATGACGATTGTATTAGTGAAAATTATATTGAAGAAATTCAAAAAAGGTTTGCAAAGCAAGATTTTATGGCCATAGATTTTATAGATGGCTATACCATTCAAACATCTCCAGATGTGAAAATTGGTTTCAGATTAGATCAATACAATCCGTTTATTAGTTTGATTGAAAAGAATAATTCTCCAAAAACAGTTTGGACAGCTAGGCATTCTCATTGGAAACGAGAAAAGAATATTTTACAAGTTCGTAATGTTCGAATTTGGGCTTCAGTAATTCATCAGGAAAACAAAGTCAATGAATTTTTTGGATATGGTAAAGTGAATTTGAATGAGTTTTTTGAACAATTCCATTTAAGCTCCAAAATAAAAGTAACTTTAGAGAAACTAAATATTCCACAAGATAAATGGAAGAGCGAGAGTTTTTTCAATAAATTATCTTCCGACTGGAATTTCACTTTTAAAAATGCTAAAAAGAATTTAGGTTTTTATAAAACTTAGCGAATTTATAAAAGATTAAACTGCATGTCAGAATTGCAATCAGAAATTAATAATTCACTGTCCATTTTAAATAATGGTCAAATTCTTTTATATCCAACAGACACTGTTTGGGGTCTTGGTTGCGATGCATCGGATGAAAATGCAGTAGCTAGAATATTTAGAATAAAACAACGGGCTGAGAGTAAGAGTTTAATTATTCTGGTTGATTCTATCGAAATGCTTGAAAAATACGTCGAAAAAATTCCTGAAAAGGTGAAATCGATACTCAAAAATCCGCAGAGACCGACTACCGTTATTTATAAAAATCCGAAAAACTTGGCAAAAAATGTCATTGCGGCAGATAATACGGTTGCTATTCGAATTGTGCATGAGGAATTTTGTAATAATTTAATCCAACAATTTGGTAAACCTATTGTTTCAACCTCTGCAAATATAAGCGGAATGCTAACTCCAGGGGCATTCAAAGAAATAGCTCCATCCATTTTGGATACGGCAGATTATATAGTAAATTTGCACCGCGAAAAAATAAACGAGCAATCATCTCAAATTATTAAAATAGATCAATTTGGGGCTATTGTTTATATAAGAAAGTAAAGAAAATTCATGCAGCCAGCTCTATTTAAAAATGCCCTTCATCATCCGATATTTGAAACGATTACTCGTGCCTCTGAAGAGCAAGACGTAAAAAGTTATGTTATTGGTGGATTTGTGCGTGATTTTATTCTGCAAAGAGATAATGCCAAAGATATAGATATTGTGGTAGTTGGTAGTGGTATTGAATTGGCGGAAAAAGTAGCTTCTCTTTTGCCGAAAAAGACTAAAGTGCAAACCTTTAAAACTTATGGTACAGCAATGCTGCGTTATAAAGATGTTGAGGTTGAATTTGTTGGTGCACGTACAGAATCTTATACAGAAGAAAGCAGAAATCCAGCCGTACAAATTGGAACTTTACAAGATGACCAAAACCGTCGCGATTTTACGATAAATGCTATGGCAATTAGTTTGAATGATAGCTCTTATGGTGAATTGCTCGATCCTTTTAACGGGATGCTTGATTTGAAGAATAAAATTATAAGAACTCCTTTAGATCCTGACATTACCTATTCTGATGATCCGTTACGTATGCTACGTGCAATTCGTTTTGCTAGCCAATTACATTTTACCATAGAAAAAAATTCATTGGCAGCAATTTCAAAAAATGCCGATAGAATACAAATAATCACCAAAGAAAGAATTGTTGACGAGTTGCATAAGATTTTACTTTCAAAAAAGCCTTCTGTTGGATTACGATTGTTACAGGAAACTAATTTAATGCCTTATATCTTGCCGGAATTATCAGCTCTAAAAGGAGTGGAAGAGCTGAGAGGACAGAAACATAAGGATAATTTTTACCATACTTTGCAAGTCGTAGATAATATTGCAAAGCATACCGATAATTTGTGGTTGCGTTGGGCAGCTTTATTGCATGATATTGGCAAAGCGCCAACCAAGAAATTTGACAAATCTGTTGGATGGACGTTTCACGGACATGAATTTTTGGGATCGAAAATGGTGAAAAAAATATTCACTCGTTTGAAAATGCCTTTGCATGAAAAAATGAAATATGTGCAAAAAATTGTCATGATGAGTTCTCGTCCGGTAATTTTAGCAGAGAATGTTACCGATTCTGCCGTTCGCCGATTAATATTTGATGCAGGTGAAGATATAGATGATTTAATGACTCATTGTGAGGCAGATATTACTACTAAAAATAAGGCTAAAGAGGTTCAATATCGGAACAATTTCAAATTAGTTCGCCAAAAAATCAAAGAAGTAGAAGAGCGCGACAGAGTGCGTAATTTTCAACCGCCTGTAACCGGAGAAATCATTATGAAAACCTTTAATTTAAAGCCATGTAGGGAAATAGGTACTCTTAAAGAAGCCATTAAAGAAGCTATTCTTGATGGTAAGATTGCCAATGATTATGATGAGGCATACCAATTTATGTTAGAAAAAGCGACGCAATTAGGTTTACAAAAAGTAAAAAAATAGTCCTACTCTAATAGTTTTCTTGAGATAACCAATTTTTGAATTTCAGTTGTACCTTCACCGATTTCACATAATTTAGAATCGCGATAAAATTTTTCAACAGGATAATCTTTGGTATAGCCATAACCACCGTGTATTTGAACGGCTTCATTTGCAATTCGTACACAAGCAACAGAGGCAAACATTTTTGCCATAGCACCAATTTTGGTTATTCTTTGGCCTTTGTTCTTTAAATAAGCAGCTTTATGAAGTAATAATTCAGAAGCTTCAATTTCGGTTGCCATATCCGCAAGTTTGAAAGCAATTGCCTGAAACGAGCTTATTGGTTTTCCAAATTGTACTCGTTCTTTTGAATATTTCAAAGAAGCTTCATAAGCACCTCGCGCAATACCCAAAGATAAAGCACCGATAGATATTCTTCCACCGTCTAATACTTTTAAAGCTTGTACAAATCCGTCACCGACATTACCTAAAATATTTTCCTTAGGCACGCGGCAATTATCAAAAATCAACTCTGCAGTTTCTGAAGCACGCATACCTAATTTATTCTCTTTCTTACCCGAGGTAAAACCTTTAGTTCCTTTCTCGATCACAAAAGCAGTCATACCTCTTGAATCTCCTTTTTCACCAGTTCTGGCAATTACAACGGCAATATTTCCGCTAATTCCGTGGGTTATAAAGTTTTTTGCACCGTTTAAAACAAACGAATCACCATCTTCAACCGCCGTCGTACTCATACCACCGGCATCACTACCGGTATTGTGTTCGGTAAGTCCCCAAGCACCGATCCATTCTCCACGTGCCAGTTTTGGCAGCCATTTTTGTTTTTGTTCTTCGTTGGCATTTTCAAAAATATGGTTGGTGCATAAAGAGTTATGTGCAGCAACGGATAAACCTATTGATCCATCAACTTTAGAAATTTCATCAAGAATGGTAATATACTCGTGATATCCTAATCCGGATCCTCCGTATTTTTCAGGTACTAGAATACCCATATAGCCCATTTCGCCTAATTTGTGAAATAAATCAATAGGAAAAGTCTGTGCTTCATCCCATTCCATAATATGAGGTGTAATGTGTTTTTTTGCAAAATCTTTAACAGATTTAGCAATCATTTTCTGCGTTTCGGAAGTTTCAAAATTCATAAGATATGACTAATTCTAAGGGTTGAAAAGTAAGTAAATCGGAATTTTTCAATCCTATA
>RCMY010001191.1_pt1 | contig 36042 bp, 27 predicted proteins | sample 2041341 | NCBI WGS metagenome assembly RCMY01 (sample SAMN09708234, study PRJNA481090) | Marine sediment metagenome, whole genome shotgun sequencing project. | reverse complement strand
GCCTGACCCCAGCGCATCGTGCCCTCGCTCCAAAGCGCGCGCACACGCAGCACATCTTCATTGCGAAATGCCTTCATATCGACTCGACCGACCAACCGGTCGCCTTGCAGTATGGGGAAGACATAATAGCCGAAAGTACGCTGTGGTTCAGGCACAAACATCTCAACCCGATAGTTAAAGCCAAACAACTGTTCCGCGCGTTTGCGGTCCCTCAAAGCCGGATCAAATGGGCTGAGGATGCGCAGACGGCCTGTCGGTTCAACATCGAGCGCGGCGTCCTGATCCAATCCAGGGCGCGCATAAGCGCTCTTGATGCTGCCATCTGCGCTTGTGATCTGCACTTGTTCCAGACGTCCGGCGGTCTCTTCCGATTTGCACCATACGCGCGCCTCCGCTGGTGTGACATGCGCCCAAAACGCGGCCAATTCTCCGTGAGTGGCAAAGCCCAACCGCGCCAACGCCTGATCACAGCACCAGTGCACCGTTTCCGCCACATCCGGCGCATTTGCGGGGTCACACAAATGCGTTTCAAGCACCCGCTCGGTCAGATCATACCGCTTCTGAAATCCTTCACGACCCACAACACAAAGTGCACCAGAACGCCAAAGGTATTCCAACGCTGTCTTAGACGGATGCCAATCCCACCACCCACCTGATCCACGCGCCTCACCTTTGCCCACATCAGCCGAGCAACAAGGGCCTTGCGTCCTGATCTGATCCAAGACCGTTTGAAACCGCTTCTCAAACCCCGCGCGACGGTCCTTTTTCCAATGCCCACGCAACCGCTCCGCATCGCGTTGCCGCCGCAGATGCCACTGTGGATAGAACGCGAGCGGGATCACCGCAGCATCATGCGTCCAGTGTTCAAACAACGCACCCTGTTTATCGTAAAGTGACTTGAGCGCCGGAGGCCGATAACGCGGGCGGCGGGAGAATAAGATGAGATCATGCGCGCGCGCCACCGTGTTGATGCTGTCGAGTTGCACAAACCCAAGACTGTGGATCAAGGCCAACAGATCATCACCCGAGGCGGGCCCTTGTGGAGTCTCGGCCAACCGATGACGATCCAGAAACACCCGCCGCGCCTGTATATTGGTTAGCGTCAGCATATCAACGACGTCTGCGGCGCAGGGTGTCCCCAAAGGAAAGCGTTGGCGTCAGTGTCACTTGCTGAGGCAGGTCCGGATCAGGCTCATCAATGGTTTGATTGAGGATGATCTTTGCCGCGGCCTGACCGATCTCGATCCGGCAAGCGTCCATTGTGGCCAATTGGCGCGGCAGGCCCTGCAATAATTCAACCCCGTTAAATCCGGCCAGCCCGATTTTCCCCGGAATATCGATACCTTGGTCAAGCAAATAAAGCAGCCCACCTGCACCGATCATATCATTGGAATAATAGAGAAAATCCAGATCAGGCGAGCGTTCCAACATTTCCTGTGTCATCTCGCGCCCCTTGGCGAGCGCGGACCCACCCGAATAAAACGCACGGTCCTCAATCTCGACACCGGCCTTTGCCAGCGCTTCGGTAAAACCTTCAAATCGTTTGCGCGCACGGTGATCCAGTGGCATTTTAGTGCCCATAAACCCGATGTGCTCATAGCCTTCCTTGAGAATCGCATTCGCCATCTCGCGCCCCGCGCGACGGTGCGAAATGCCCACCACCGCATCGATGGGTTTACCGTCGGTATCCATGATCTCGACCACAGGAATACCCGCATTGCGTAACATCGCGCGGGTCGCGTCCGAATGTTCAAGTCCCGCGATGATCACGCCAGAGGGGCGCCATGAGAGCATCTCGTAAAGGACGCGCTCTTCTTTCTCCGGCATATAGTCGGTGACGCCAACAACCGGCTGCAACGGCGTATCTTCCAACACTTGATTGATCCCGTTAAGGACCTCGGGAAACACCATATTGCTGAGCGAAGGTATAATCACCGCCACCAGATTGACCCGTTGCGACGCCAGAGATCCGGCGATCTGGTTGGGCACATAGCCTAGTTCTTTGGCCGTTGCCAACACACGGATGCGCGTCGCTTCCGACACATCGCCACGGTTCCTGAGCACGCGGCTGACGGTCATTTCAGAGACGCCGCAAGCCTCAGAGACATCGCGCAGCGTGAGGGGGCGTTTGGCAGGATTGGTCAACGTGATGCACCTTGTTTGTTCATGCACCAGTTAGCGCGAACAGGCGGATACGATCAAGCGCTGTGGAAAGTAGTGAACGGGCGATGACAAGTCTGCGTTGCTGGGTTAGAGATCAAACGCGTGGCCCCGTGGCTCAACTGGATAGAGCAGCCCCCTCCTAAGGGGCAGGTTATTGGTTCGAATCCAATCGGGGTCACCATTTAATACATTGATATAATTACATTAAATACGATAAAATTGATGCCTGTTGTTCTTTTTATGTTCTCATACTAAGCTAGCACAGGCATTTTGGCTTCAACAATTTCAATAGCTTAGCCAACGTTGAATCCTGTGCTTAGCACGGATCTAGCACGAGGTTTCATGTGCTTCACTAAACGGCACGATGGATTAGGGTGGTTTGGCTATGGAATTTGAGGACGAAGAATACCCGCTCAAGCCCTACAAGCGCTATGACAAGGACCCGACGAGTTCGGAACGTTTGGCGATGGAGCATGAAGAAGCCGAACTTCCCTACACGATATTCAAACGCTACGATAATGGCATGTATGCTATGCGGTTCACTTTACCGGGCCAATCTTAAATTCGCATCGGGCTAGGGACGCGCGATTGGTCCACAGCGCGTGATCTTGCTGAACGCAAATTCATGGAAGCAGAAATCCGTAATGAACAAGGCTTGCTGCTTGGTGTCGCCAGTTTTGACAAGTTGGCATACGCGTACTTGGATCGGATCGAACGGGAAGTGCAGGAAGATTAAAAAAAGCTAAAAGGGTATCGCTTTGCAAAAGGGGTTAACCGCCAGCCGCCCCTTTAAGCCTCGGACCCTGACAGAATTAGTCTGGTCACAACAATCCGTTGCCGGTCAACCCCTGCGCTGCGTTGCCGTCGATGCCAATGGGTGGGTCAACGCGGATGCTATCCATCATATGTTCAAAGCACTGGCCTCAGACGCGGACCTGGAATACGTAATGATCTACGGTACCATCGTCAAAATTCATCGCTCAGGTCAAGGCGCAAAAGGGGGCTCTTTGTCAGGCGATCGGGTGCTCTCGCGGAAGCATAACCAATGCCCGGCAGTCGATATGCAATATTGATGAGAGGGGACGAAGCTACTGGCCCTGACGGATGCGCTCGGCAACTACGTTGATTTCTGCCTGATGCCTGCGCGGGCTCTCCGCGGGACAGCGGCTTTGGTTCGCGGCCTGTAGGACTCTTCGGGTCACGGCTGCTCTTCTCTGTTTGCAACCTTGAACCAGAACTCAACTGATTTGGGAACCCCGAACGTCAACGGCCCCTAGATGCTGAATGACAAAAGCAAACATAAACCAATCGAAAAGTAACGGCAGAGCTTCATTTTTGATGTTGCGGGTTGGTCAACGGGTGAGATGAGTTTAAGGGCAGGGTGAAGCTCAGACCCCGCTCTTCATCTTGCCCTTAAACTCATCCCAACAATCCTGCTGGAAATGCCGACAAAGCAGACCTGCAACATCCCCTAATTCTCCGGATCAACCTTGCCGCGCAGGTTTTTTACCTCGCCACGTACTTTCTTGGCCTTCAGCCTGCGCTTTTTGGAGCCAAGGGTTGGCCGGGTCGCGATACGCCGCTTTGGTGGGGTCAGCGCTTTTTGAATCAGCTCAGCCAGCCTTTGCCGCGCGATATCGCGGTTGCGGGCTTGGCTACGGGTTTCATCGCATTGGATGACCAATGCGCCCTCATTGGTCCAGCGCCGTCCGGCCAACCGTTTCAGACGGTTCTTCACGGGTCCGGCCAAAGACGGAGAGGTCGCAGCCTCAAACCGCAATTCAACCGCGCTTGACACTTTGTTCACGTTCTGGCCACCGGGGCCGGAAGCGCGCACAAACTGCTCCGATATTTCCCAGTCCTGAATGGTGATGTTGTCGTTTATGCGTACCATGGGTGCATCTTTGCATTCCACGCGTGCGGGGTGAAGATGCGAAAAGGGCCGCCCCAGTTCGGAGCGGCCCAATTGAATGGTTTAAGGAGGGGGTCGGTTAGACCGGAGCCCACTCAGGTGGATTAGAACCGCCAGGGATTGCCCTAACAGAAATCCTCCCAAGTTGTTGCGACACCTCTCTCCAATACCGTTCTTGACACTGGATCACCTCCTTTACATTTGTTGAACTCACCTGAAACGTTGCACAGGTGTTCCAAATCGCAAAGTGTTTTTTCGCGGTGGCCACCCAAAAGCCGTCCCGGATCAGACGTTTTGCGTCAGCCGCGCGGTGATCAGACGGAAGGGAAGCAGCGCCAGCAAAGCGATGCAAAGTTTGACGCTCCAGTCCGCCACAGCAAGCGAAACCCAAAGCGGCGCAACGGGGCCGACGCCCAGCAGTGGCAGGGTTTCAGCGGCCCATGATACGTCAGTTGCCGGGTGAACAAAGTTCAGAGCGCCAGAGAAAGCGATCGAGAAGAAGATCGCGGTGTCGAGCGTTGATCCGATCAGCGTGCTGATCAGCGGGGCGCGCCACCATGCACCGTTCTTGAGGGCTGCAAAGATTGAGACATCAATTAACTGTGCGGCCAAGAATGCGATGCCGGAGCCGATGGCAATGCGCATCGTGACCAGCGGGCCAAACTCACCGATGATCTGAGTGCCGATCAGCGAGCAGACAAGGCCCACAACAAAGCCCACCATCACGACGCGACGCGCAGCCGTAGAGCCATAGACACGGTTCATGACGTCAGTGACCAGAAAGGCCAGCGGATAGGTGAACGCCCCTAAGGTCAGCCATTGACCAAAGAGAAACTGAACCAGGATATTGGAGGCCACGACGATGGCGGCCATGGCAATGATGCCGGGGAGGTAAGTGCGCGTCATATGTAAACCGTTTTTTGCAAGGGTGCGGCGACTTGGCCTGCGATTATCGCAGACAGGGGCGCAATAGGCGCTTGCGCACGCACGTGCAAGTCATTCCGTCAGCAAGTATTCGACGATCTGGGTGGTTTGGAACGCGTAAAAATTGTCATCCGAGATCAACGTGACGTGCGTCGCGCCGCTTTTATCGGTCCAGACGCTTAGGCCCTCTAGGTTGTCAAAGGTGCCAGCCAATGTGCTCAGCAGGGTTTCAACGGGGGCCGCACGGATGTTCAAATCAAAGCGGCGGATCTGGCTGCGAAATCCAAGCGGGCTGATGGCACGCTCCAGCAGGTAGAGCCGCCCTTTGTTATCAAAATCAGCACCGACTGGCAGAAAGCCGCCGCTTGCCGGGATGCGATGGGTGATCTGCCAGCGGCCGTTGGCAAAGGCATAGAGCGGTCTGGTGCCGGACGTATCGGCATGGCGTTCTGCAAGCGCAAATAACCGTCCGTCAGGATGAACAGCCAGCGCTTCGAGCCCTGCGTTGGTGTCAAATCCGGGAAAATCGCTGTGGGATGGCAGTAGTTTGGTTTTGCCACTTTGTAGGCTCAACTTGGTCACGCGGTGACGGAATTCAAAGGAAATGTAAGCCTGACCATCGGGTGCAATGGCGAGTCCTTCGGCGTCCCTGATTGGTCCCTTCAGCACGGTTCCATTGGCGTGCAACAGAGGTTTTTGCGACAGGAGCTGAACGCTTTCGATCTTGCCGCCCGTCCGTTGCAAGCGTGCCACCACCAGCGTCCCGCGATCCGAAACAAGTGTCATGACCATGCCGTCATCCGACATCTCGATGCCGGAAAATCCACCGAACCACGGCTTGTCCAATTTCCAAACCACATTGGAGGTACGCGTCAGTTGCGGCTCCGCCTGCGCAGGCAGAAAGCTGCCCCAAAGGGCTATCGCAAGGGCGATCAGGAGATGCTTCAGTTGCCCAGCACCGCTTTGCATTGCGCAGGCAGGTCGGCCAACACCAGTTCACGGCGTGGTGGCTTGGGCTTGGCATTTGGGTCTTTTGGTTTTGGCGGCGGCGGGTTCAGAATGTTGCGCTGCCATTCGCGGGCATCTGCGCAACCGTCACCAGCAGGCGGCGGATTCTGGTTCACACACCCGCGCGCGCCTTTGGGGCAGTTGAGGCGGACGTGGAAATGGTAGTGATGGCCATACCACGGGCGAATTTTGCGCAGATAGCCGCGGTCGCCTTTCTCATCTTCACACATCTTTACCTTGGCACCGGGAAACACAAAAATCCGCGCCGTGCGGGGGTCTTTGGCGGCGGCCTTGAGGATGTTGTGATGCGCGCGGGTCCATGAACTGTTGACGTAGGCACCGCTTGAGCGACGCATGGAGATCGACGAAATATTCTCACGCTGTTTGCGTGACAGCGACAGGGATTTGGGCGGTAACATCCAGATATCTGCGTCCAATCCGACTTGATGACTGCGGTGACCCGTCAGCATCGGACCGCCACGCGGCTGGCTCATGTCCCCGAGGTACAGACCTTCCCATCCCGGTTGGGTGGCGGCAAAGGCGGAGAGTTTCTTGACCATATCAACGGTCTCGGGATGTGCCCAGTTGCGGTTGCGCGACAGGCGCATTGCTTGCCAAGTTGGGCCTGTTTCGGGCAATTGCGCGCCTCCGGCCAGACACCCTTTGGCATAGCTGCCAAAAGCGGCGGAGGATTGTGATGAGGCAGAGCTTTTGGCCCCAAACAGCTTCTTGGCTTGAACATTGCTGAGCGCGCCACCTGATGAGCCGATGGTGGGCAGGACAACGCGCTCGCCGCTGATATCGCGCGATCCGCCGCCACAAGAGGCAAGCGCAAGCGCGAGGGTGGTGCAGGTCAGAATGCGGGTAAAGATCATTTGGCAAAATCTCCGTCTCGTTTCACCCATGCTAGCAGGATCAGGCCCAGAATGAACAGCCCCACAACGGGGGTGATGCCCAATCTTTGGCTGCCGGTGAGGTCGCTGGTGATGGCGATCAATGCAGGCGCAAGGAATGAGGTGGCTTTGCCTGAAAGCGCATATAGGCCAAAGGCTTCGGTCATGCGTTCGGGATTACCTTGGCGGGTCAGCATGTTGCGCGACGAAGCTTGCAATGCACCCCCCGCCGCTCCGATCAATGCGCCCGCGATATAGAACGAGATGTCGGGCGCAGCGGAGCCTTCAGCAACGCTGAAGAACATGACCGAGGTGGGGGTGAGCGAGATGATCAGGATGGCGGTAAGGATCAGGACAACACAACAGAATACGATCACCGGCATTGGCCCGATGCGGCGGTCCACACGGCCCCCGACCCAGCAGAATACCGCACCGGACAATGCCGCAAGGATGCCGAAGATACCAATGTCGATGATCGACCAGTTCAACACGCCAAGCGCATAGATGCCGCCAAAGGTATACATCCCGTTCAGCGCATCGCGGTAAAACATCGACGAGCCCAGATAGGCCATCAACGAGGGGTTGCGCGGCAGGTTGCGCAGGGTCTGTTTTAGATCGGACAAGGCCCGCCCCAGCTTTAATTGGGTGTTTGGCGCATTTGGATCGTCGCGCGTATAAAGGAAAAACGGGATCATAAAGACGGCAAACCATATCGCGGTAAAGGGACCAACGATGCGGGTATCGGCATTTGTCGCGGGATCAAGTCCGAAGAGCGGCGATAGCCCCGCCATTGTCCGCCCGTTGTCGCCCGCCTGAAACAGCGCGATCATGACAATCAGCGCGACAACCCCGCCCACATAACCAAACGCCCAACCGGAGCCAGAGATGCGTCCCAGTTCCGCAGGGTCATTATCCAGTTCAGGCAGGTACGAATTGGTGAAGATTGTCGCAAACTCCATCCCGATCAACCCGATGCCAAAGAAAAACAGTGCCCACAGGACCGAGAAATCAGCCGGGGCCGTCCACCAGAGCGCCGCAGAGCCGATGACATAAAGCGCCGAAAACAGCCAGATCCACGGCATCTTGCGTCCGGTTGAATCCGCGACCGCCCCCAACATCGGTGCAAGGATCGCGATGCTGATCCCCGTGACCGTCAATCCGTAACCCCAATAGGCCTGTGCCTGCGCTTTGGCGGCGTCCACGGCCATGCCGCCGTCGACCAAAGCCGCCGTGGCCGTCTGGGCAAAATAAGGGCCGAAAATAAAGGTCAGCAACAGCGTGTTATAGGGTTGGCTCGCCCAATCGAAAAAGTACCATCCCCAGATGCGCTTGCGCGCTGAAATCTCTGCCATTTGTCCGCCCCCTGCCGTTAACTCTGGTAGAGCAGGCGGGCCGCTTTCACGCAAGCAAAGACTGGCTGGTCAGGCGTTCTGCATTGGCGGCCATGGGCGGGTGGCCTCGGCCTCTACCCATGCGTTGATCCAATCGGGCATCGCTGGCGAAGGATCATCGCGCGCCATCGCGGCCAACACGCGGGCCGGGGCGATGATACCGTTTGCATCCGTCACGGCGGCGCGAAACATCACGTGGCTGGCGCATTCACCGTTCTTTTTCCACATGCTCTGCTCAAGATAGATGAATTTATCATCCCAACAATTGGTCCGGCTGCGCATTTCAAAGGGTTCGAACCCAAAGATGCGGCGACGAAACCGGACCGAAGACCCTGCCATTGTCAGCCCCCATTTTTCACGCCTGAGTGTCGCGATCAGCCCGGCGCGCTGGGCCATTGCCGTGCGGCCAATATCATAAAGCGACATTGCGCGACCATTGTTCAGCTCAAGCCAGAAATCCAAATCCTGCGGCCAGCATCGGTGTTGGCTGATGTGGGTGTCTGTCAGCGCCTCAAAACGGGGCATGCGGCTGGCCAGATAGACGTCTTTGATGACACGGACAAACGGGAACATGGGTGATACTCCTTTGGCCTGTTACTTGACCCACGAACGCAATACGTCAAGCGGAGACCTCGCGGCACCTTGCGCAATTTCGCGGGCAGGCTTACTTGAACGTTATCGGTTGATAAAAGGGCCTGACATGACATCCATCTTCCAAATTCTGATGCTGCTGCTGAACATCGTCTATTTCATAGTGATCGCGCATGTCATCATGTCCTGGCTGATCAACTTTCAGGTGCTGAATTTGCGTCAGCCGCTTGTTGCGCAAATCTGGGACGGATTGAACCGACTGTTGGATCCGATTTACAGCCGCGTGCGCCGGTTCGTTCCCAATATGGGTGGGCTTGATCTGGCCCCGCTGGTGGTATTGATCAGCGTCGCTGTCGCGCGGATCGTACTGGTGAACAACGCGGCGGCCTTTTACTAAAGCAAGCCAAGCGGCCTTTGGGCTTGTTCATCAATTGTTAGTGTGGGATTCTGCATAAAATGAGCAGTTAATTTTACACGAGGCCCAGATGACAGGCGCTGCCACGCTTCTCCGTGATGTATTCGGCTTTGATGCCTTTCGCCCCGGCCAACAAGAGATTGTTGAGGCAGTGACAGCGGGTGAAAACGTGCTGGCCATTATGCCCACGGGCGGCGGCAAATCCCTTTGCTTTCAATTGCCTGCGCTGATGCGCGAGGGTGTCACGGTGGTGATTTCCCCGTTAATCGCCTTGATGCGTGATCAGGTCCGGGCCTTGCAAGAAGCGGGTGTAAATGCCGGCGCGCTGACTTCGGGCAATACTCCTGAAGAAACGGATGCGGTCTGGGAGGGGTTGGAGAGCGGTACGCTGAAGCTGCTCTATATGGCACCTGAACGGCTCGCGGCGGGATCGGCCATAGGCATGCTTAAACGCGTAGGCGTCAGCATGATCGCTGTGGACGAGGCGCATTGTGTCAGCCAATGGGGCCATGATTTCCGCCCTGATTATCTGCGCATCGGAGAATTGCGGCGCACCCTGAACGTGCCTTTGGCCGCCTTCACAGCCACAGCAGATGCGGACACCCAAGCCGAGATCATTCAAAAACTATTTGACGGCCAGCCGCCTAAGTCTTTCCTGCGCGGGTTTGACAGGCCAAACATACATCTTGCTTTTGCCGCCAAGAACAAACCGCGCGACCAAATCCTGAATTTCGCCGCCGCCCGCAAAGGTCAGTCAGGGATTGTCTATTGCGGTACGCGGGCCAAGACCGAAGGGATAGCGCGGGCACTGCGCGAGGCGGGGCAAAAGGCGATCCATTATCATGGCGGCATGGAAGCCGAGGACCGCCGCATCGCGGAACGCCAGTTTCAACAGGAAGACGGGCTGATCGTCTGTGCCACAGTTGCGTTTGGCATGGGGGTCGACAAACCGGACATCCGTTGGGTCGCACATGCGGACCTGCCCAAATCCATCGAGGCCTATTATCAGGAGATTGGCCGTTCGGGCCGTGATGGCGCGCCGGCCGAAACGCTGACGCTGTACGGTCCCGAAGATATTCGCCTGCGCCGCACACAGATCGACGAAGGATTGGCCCCGCCCGAGCGCCGCTCTGCGGATCATGCGCGGCTCAATGCGCTTTTGGGATTGGCCGAAGCGCTGGAATGCCGACGCAAGACCTTGCTGGGATATTTCGACGAAACGGATATCACCTGTGGCCGTTGTGATCTGTGTGACACGCCTGCGGATGTGTTTGACGGGACCACGGCGGTGCGCAAAGCGCTTTCAGCGATCCTGCGCACCGAAGAATGGTTTGGTGCGGGGCATCTGATCGATATTCTGCTGGGAGTCGAAACGGATAAGGTCAAGGCGCGCGGCCATGCCAGCTTGCCGACTTTTGGTGTGGGCGGTGAATATGATCGCCGTCAGTGGCAAGCGGTGTTTCGCCAGATGATGGGGCATGATCTGATCCGACCGGATGCCGAACGCCACGGGGCGTTGCGCATGACCGATGCGGCGCTGCCGATCCTGCGCGATGAAGCCAAGATCAACCTGCGACGGGACACGATCAAGGCGGCAGGCGCTACGCGACGGCCAGCGGTCAAGGCGATGGTCAGCGAAGAAGACGCGCCTTTGCTGTCCGCGCTCAAGGCCAAGCGGCGCGGGCTGGCGGAAGCGGCAAAGGTGCCTGCCTATATTATTTTTACCGACCGGACACTGATCGAGATGGCCGAAACGCGGCCCCGTGATCTGGACATGATGGCGGGTATTAACGGCGTGGGGGCCAAGAAGTTGGAGACCTACGGACGGGCTTTCCTTGAAGTCATCAACGGCGAAGCTGAAGTGATGCACCCCATACGGCGCAAGCTGGCAGGGCGTGAGGCGGGGAATGTTTATGACCAGTTGCTGCAAGTGCAGGCCGATCTTGCGCGCGGCGAAGCGGGCACCGACAAACCGCTGAGTTGTTCGGCGTCCTTGCTGGCGAAAGTCGCGCAGTTACGCAATGCGGATGAAGGCGCGATCGAGCGGCTTTTGGGCGAACGGCGCGCATCACGATTTGGTCCTGCGTTTCTGGGTGTGCTGCGCGAGGCGGGCTGATATGCCCCTTGTGGTCCGGCGCGCGGGCGTTATTTCTGGATCAGAACGAAACGGGGGACGGATATGCTGGTTGTGATTTCACCTGCTAAAAGGCTTGACTGGGCCGCGCGCGATGTGGGCGTCACACAGCCCGATTTTCAGGAAGATGCAGTGCGGCTGGCCAAGACAGCGCGCAACCTGACTTTGGGCAAGCTGAAGGGGTTAATGGACCTGAGCGACGATCTGGCGCGGCTCAACCGCGACAGGTTTCAGGCGTTTGAAGCCGAACCGTTGGCAGAGGTCACCCGCCCGGCAGCTTTGGCTTTTGCCGGAGATACTTATCAGGGGTTGGAAGCAAGCAGCCTTGATGCGGACGAACTAGCATGGGCGCAAGATCATCTGCGTATTTTATCGGGGCTTTACGGTGTGTTACGGCCTTTGGATGCAATCCAACCGTACCGGCTTGAAATGGGCAGCAGGCTGAAGACACGACGCGGTGCGAACCTTTATGAGTATTGGCGTGATGATCTGTCCAAGGCGTTGAATGCGCAGGCGGAAAAGACCGGCAGCGATGTGTTGATCAACTGCGCCTCTCAGGAATATTTTGGCGCGGTTGCGCTCAAGGCGCTGAAACTCAAGGTGATCACGCTACAATTTATGGAAGACAAACGCGACGGCAAGCCGCCCAAGATCGTCAGCTTTTTCGCCAAGAAAGCCCGCGGTGCGATGGCGCGGTTTATCGTGCAGAACCGACTGAATAAAGTCGAAGCGATCCGAGATTTCGACATTGGTGGCTATGTCTGGCAAGAGGCGTCATCGACCCCGGAAAAGCCAGTGTTTGTGCGCGACTATCCGTCCTCCTGAGCACCGTCAAGCGGCTGCATTCCTTCGCCATGGGCGGCTTCAATCTCGGCCATAATCAACGGTTTGCGCAAGGGTTTGGTCAGGTATCTGTCCAGACCTGCCGCCAATATATCGGCACCATCGCCGTCCATCGCATGCGCCGTCAGCGCGACAATGGGCGTGCGTGTATTTGTTTCCAAAGCGCGGATGGCGGTGGTGGCCTCTTTGCCGTCCATTTTGGGCATTGAGATATCCATAAACACGAGATCAGGCGCGGTTTCCTGAAACAGGCTGACTGCTTCTTCGCCATTGCCTGCAAAGGTTAACTCGACGTTGAGTGCTTTGAGCATCTTGCGAAACACCAGCTGATTGGTCTTGTTATCCTCAGCGGCCAGGATCCGCATAAGGCGCAGTTTGATCAAAGTGTCCGCTGGATCGCTCGCAGGCGTGTCGAAAGTGAGGATAGCCAGTAAACCAAGGAGATCTTTGCGGAGCGGCGGATCGTGCATGGCACCGCTTATGGCCTCTCCCAAAGTCTCGCGGGCCTTTGCCGGAAATTTGCTAAGCGCCACAATGGGAAGGGGTCGTCCCGCTTTTTCAATATGTGTTAACAGCGCCGGCAAAGCGTCATCCTGTGCGATCAGCAGATCAACCTGAGGCCCAAGAATGCACGCCGCTTCCGTCGGCGAAGTGCAAGCCGTGACGTTGACGTTCAACTGTTCCAACTGGCGTTGGAGGATGGAGCGGTTGACGTCGGTATCATGAACGATCACCGCATGGCGCAACCCTTCAGGCGGCTGCCAACGGGGCGCTTGTAGGGTGTCGGTCAGGTCCATGTCGATGTGGAACTCGAAGCAAGAGCCTTTGCCTTCTTCCGAAGTGACCCAGATTTCCCCACCCATCAGATCAACAAGGCGCTGGCTGATGGCGAGCCCAAGGCCGGTGCCGTCAAACTGTCGATTGCGTTCGTTTTCGACTTGATTGAATTCGCCAAAGATATGCTCGACCATATTAGGGGGAATGCCGATGCCGGTGTCCTCAATCGCCACTTGTATCGTCAGCATACCTTGATCTTTATCCGGGACTTCTCCGGTTACGCGCACAAGCACATGACCCTGTGACGTGAATTTTACCGCGTTGCCGATGAGGTTGGTCAGGACCTGCCGCAACCGGCCGGGGTCACCAATTAGGATGGCGGGCAGGAGCAGATCGAAGTCCAGTAAGAGTGCCAGACCCTTGCCCTGCGCCGAGGGTTGCAAAAGCATCACAACTTCCTGAATGGCCTGTTCCAGATCAAAGGGCTCAGGGTGCAGCACCAGTTTCTTGGCATCGATCTTGGAGTAATCCAGCACATCGTTGATGATGACCAAAAGCGCTTCGCCAGAGTTCTTGATGGTCTGGGCGAACAGGTTCTGTTCCTCGTCCAGTGTGCTGTCGATCAAAAGATCGGCCATCCCGATGACCCCGTTCATGGGTGTCCGGATTTCATGGCTCATATTGGCGAGGAAGGCGGATTTCGCCCGATTGGCAGCCTCGGCAACCGCGCTGGCCTCTTTCAGTTGTTCTTCATAGGCGACCGTCGCGGTGATATTGAGTGCAAGCGAGACCACATCGCCCTCTGATCCGCGATGATCGACCAGTTTGATATGATGTTCGTTCCACAGTTGGATAACGGTGGGTTCCGGTGCGCATTGCGCAAAACGGTCCGACATCATCATACGCCACTCCGCCGGTGCCATGTCGCCGGTGTTAACGATCCCCTCGTCAGTCAAGGCCTGAAGGATCGTGATGTAATTCACCCCCGGACAGATGATCTCCAGCCCTTCAAAAATTGACAGATACGCGCGGTTGGCCATGATCATTTCGTTGTCGGCGTTGAAAAAGGCAAAGCCGTCATTAATGGTCTCTATTGAGTGCCACAAACGGCGTTCGGCAATCGCGATCTTTTCGTTGGCGACGCTCAAATCGGATTTTACACGCTGGTTCTCGCCACGAATCGTCTCTACCTGCGCGCGGGTTTCGACGATTTCCTCGCTGAGTTGTTGCGCATGTTTGCCCAGTTTGCGGTTGGCAGCAAAAAGCTCGGCCTGCTTGAGTTCAAGCATCCGTTCAGCGGCAAGCCTGCTGCGCCGTTCGTCGGTCAGTTTGCTGGCTAGGCTCATGCGCCGTCGCTCCGCTGGCTTCTCATTGCGCCGCACCCTGACCGAGCAGGGTGAACATCCGCTTAAACTTCGCTGTCTTGGGCTTGCTCGAAGCAATGCCGCATGGCAGGCTGATACTATTCCGAAAGGGGATTTCAGATGCGGGTTTTGTTTGCTGCGGGAATGTCATGTGTTCTGTTGTTTGTGGGGACCTTGGCTGCGTTTGCCCAAGGGACAGTGCCGGAACATCGCTATATTTATGCCAAGGACATGGATTTCTATGGCGCGGACCTGACCAATCTCTTTGACACTTCGCAAGCGGCTTGTGCACGGGCCTGTTCAGCACAAGAAACCTGCGTCGCATTCACCTTCAATGCGCGCAACAATGCCTGTTTTCCGAAATCCGCGATCACGGAACGGCAAAGTTATGAGGGCGCGATGTCGGCCCAGAAGGTGGCGACAGATCCGGCGACACTTTCCACGCAGGTCGCGCGCCGCGCTGACCTTGGTTTTTTGAGTGAGGATGATCTGGGGGCCGCGCGCGACTTTGTAGCGACCAACAGTCAGAGATATTCGTTTGGCGAGGAGACGCTGGAAAGCCTGACCGCCGCGATGACATTGGCAGAGCAGTCGGGAAAAAGTGCTGCTGCTTTGCGCTGGGCGGGCAAGGCCGTCGCGCTCTCGGATCGCGCCGATCTGTGGTCTGCTTATGCCCGGCTATCGTTGATCCGCGCTGAAAATGCAGAAAGCAAGGGGCGCGACCGGCACCGTCGCGAGTCGGTTCACGCCGCGACCAATGCCTATCTCAGAGCCGTGAATCCCGGCATCAGGGTCGAGGCACTGCGCGTCTTGGCGCAAGCACTTGAGGCAAACCGTCGTGGTCGCGATATGATCCCGGCCTTGCGTCTGGCCATAGGAATCACCGCCCGCGATGATCTGAAAACCGCGTTGGATGAAGCCATTGGGAAATACGGTTTCCGCATCACTGAACATCGGGTGGATAATGACGCCGCCGCCCCGCGCATCTGTGCCGAGTTCTCAGAAGAACTGGTGCAGGTTGGCGTTGATTACGAACCGTTTGTGCGGGTTGAAGGGCGTGGATTGGTGGTACAGGCCGAGGATCGCCAGATTTGTATCGACGGCGTGGAACATGGTCAACGGTATGGCGTGACCTTCCGTGCGGGTTTGCCTGCGGCCAATGCTGAGGTGCTGCACAAGGATGTGACCTTGCAACTTTACGTGCGCGATCGCAGCCCGCTGGTGCGCTTCCCGGGCCGCGCCTATGTACTGCCGCGCAGTGCGGATGCAGCGTTGCCAGTAGAGACGGTGAACGCTGATACGCTTGAACTTACACTGCGTCGCGTGAGTGACCGCAATCTGGTGCGGGCCATTCGCGAAAGCTATTTCGGGCGTCCGCTGAGTGCGTATGAGGACGGGCAATTTGCCACCGATCTGGCGCAGGAGGTCTGGCGCGGCGAAGCAACTGTTCAAAACGAGCTTAACGTTGATATGACCACCCGCCTGCCGATGGCCGAGGCGCTGGCGGATCAACCCGCCGGTGTTTACGCTTTAAGCGCCAAAGTACCGGGGCAGGACCCCTATGAACATCCCGCAGCGATGCAGTGGTTCGTGCTGTCCGATCTGGGTCTGTCTACGTGGTCAGGTGTGGATGGTATGCAGGTTGCCGTGCGCCGTCTGGCCGATACCACTGCGCGCCAAGGGATCAAGGTCAGCCTGATCAGCCGAGCCAATGCGGTGCTGGGGACGGCCATTACCGATGCGGACGGTTTTGCCCAGTTCGCGGCAGGTCTGACTCGTGGCGCAGGGGCGGCGCAGCCTGCATTGCTGATGGCCGAGGACGGCACGCAAGACATCGCCTTCCTGCCGCTTACCGATCCGGCATTTGACCTGTCAGACAGGGGTGTCGAGGGCCATCCGCCTGCGCCGCCAATTGATACATTTCTGACCACGGATCGCGGAGCCTATCGCGTGGGCGAGACGATCTTTGCCACCGCTTTGACCCGCGACGGACAGGCGCTTGCGCTTGAGGGCTTGCCAATCACTGCCATCCTTAAACGCCCTGACGGCGTGGAATACAGCAGGCATCTGAGCACAGACCCGAAGGCGGGCGGTCATGTCTTTTCACTGCCGCTCGGCGCGGATGTACCACGCGGCGCTTGGCGGGTGGATATCCATAGCGATCTTGATGCGCCTGCACTGGCCAGTCAGGTGGTGCTGGTCGAAGATTTCCTGCCCGAACGGATTGATTTCAATATCACCCTTCCGGATGCGCCCTTGCGTCTGGGTCAGACCCCACCGATCACCGTTGATGTACGTTATCTATTCGGCGCGCCCGGCGCTGATCTGACGGTTGAAGGCGATGTGCGCCTGCGCGCGACACGTAATTTGGACGGCTGGGATGGCTACAGCTTTGGCCGCCATGACACGGCGTTCCGTGCCCAGACCCGCATCATCGAGGATGCGCAGACAGATAGCCAAGGCCGCGCGATGCTGGTGCTGCAACTGCCTGAACTGGACGAAATCTCCGGCTTGCCACTCGAGGCCGAAGTTATCCTGCGGGTTGCCGAAGGGTCAGGCCGTCCTGTGGAACGGCGGATTAACCAAGCGATAACGCCAGATGCCGCTATGATAGGCATCAAACCATTGTTTGACGATGTGTTGGCCGAGGGGGCCGAGGCGGGCTTTGAATTGATCGCAATTGGCCCTGAAAACGCGCCCGTCCCGATGCAGGTCCGCTGGACCATGAACAAGGTCGAAACCCAGTATCAGTGGTATCAGCTTTACGGCAATTGGGAGTGGGAACCTGTCACCCGCCGCATTCGTGTGGCTACGGGTGAGGTGAGTTTGGGTGATCAGCCAAAGACGGTTAACGCACCTACCGAATGGGGCGGATACGAACTGCTGGTAGAGCGCATTGGCGCGCCCTATGCGGCGTCCTCGGTGCAGTTCTCTTCTGGCTGGTATGGCGGCGATGGGTCCACCGATACCCCTGACCGTTTGGAGTTATCGCTGGACGCGGAGGCTTCTAAGACCGGAGACACCGCCAAGTTGCGGCTTGTTTCTGATGGCGATGGCGTGGCGATGGTATCGGTCCTGTCCAACCGTGTGATTGAACGCAAGACGGTGCTGGTCACTGCCGGAGAGAACACACTCGACCTGTTGGTTACTGAGGAGTGGGGCACAGGGGCTTACGTCACCGCCTCCGTTTTACGCGGTATGGATGTCACTGCGGGTCTTAACCCCACGCGCCAACTGGGACTGACCCATGCACGGGTTTTGCCCGGAGCCAAGGAACTGAGCGTCAGCTTTGAGGCACCTGAAGAGGTCGATGGACAGGCGGGCACCCAGCGCGTCGCTGTAATCGTCGAAGGTATGACCGAAGGCGAAACCGCCTATGTCACGCTTGCTGCGATTGATGTTGGCATTCTGAATCTCACCGGATTTACCCCGCCTGATGCAACCGATCACTATTTCGGCCAGCGGCGTCTGGGTGTCGAGATGCGCGATATCTACGGGCGGTTGATTGACGGGATGAACGGCGCATTGGGAACAGTGCGTTCCGGCGGTGATGCGGCCGCAAGCGCACAGGTGCAATCGTCGCCCCCGACCGAAAAGCTGATGGCGTTCTTTAGCGGACCTGTGACGGTTGGCCCTGATGGGCGCGCCGAAGTGGAGATCATCAAGCCCGCGTTTAACGGCACGATCAAGCTGATGGCTGTCGCGTGGACCAAAAGCGCGGTGGGCGATGCCGCGCGCGATGTGGTGGCAAAGGACCCCGTGGTCGTGACCGTATCACTGCCGCGTTTTCTGGCCCCCAAGGATGAAAGCCGCATGTTGCTGGAGTTGGTCCACGCTTCCGGTGTTTCGGGTGAAATGGCGGTACAGGTTTTTGCTGATGCCGGCGTTGCCTTGGGCGACGTACCAAGCACGGTGACATTGGCTGAACAGGGCTCCGCACGGCTGTCGATCCCCGTGACGGGTCGCGAGATCGGTGACCATCTGATCACCGTTGTCCTGACAACGCCGGACGGCACAGAACTGCGCAAATTGCTGACGATGCCTGTGCGTGACAATGATCCTGAAGTGGCGCTCACCCGACAATTCTCGCTTGGTGTGGGCGAGAGCTTTACCTTTGACAGCAACGTTTTTGCGGGCCTTCGGACGGGAACCGCAACGGCGACGCTCACCGCTGGTCCTCTGGCACGGTTTGACGTGCCGGGGTTATTGCAACAGCTTGACCGCTATCCTTATGGCTGCACCGAACAGGTCACATCCGGCGCGATGCCGCTGCTCTATCTCAGTTCCATGGCGCAAGCCGCCGGATTGGGTGAACCAGAGCGGATTGAGGACAAGATCACCAAGGCCATCGCACGTATCCTGACGCGGCAAGCCAGCAATGGCGCGTTTGGATTGTGGGGCGCGGAATCGGGCGAATTCTGGCTTGACGCTTACGTCACTGATTTCCTGTCGCGCGCAAAGGCACAGGGGCATGTGGTGCCTGAACTGGCCTTCAGCCTTGCCATGGATAACCTGCGCAACCGGATCAGCTATGCGCCCGATTTCGATGAGGGCGGCGAAGACATTGCCTATGCCCTGCTGGTGCTTGCCCGCGAAGGCGCGGCCAGCATGGGCGATCTGCGCTACTATGCTGATACAAAAGCACAGGATTTTGGCACGCCGCTTGCTGTGGCTCAATTGGGCGCGGCGCTGGCATCATACGGTGATCCTGCGCGCGCGGATATGATGTTCCGCCGTGCGGGGGTGATGTTGGCCGCGAAGGGCAATACGCGGCGTTGGCGCGATGATTTCGGCACGCCTTTGCGCGATACAGCGGCGGTACTAAAACTGAGCGCCGAGGCGGGCAGCGCAGCGCTTGATCCGGCCAAACTGGTCTCGCTGATGCATCAGGGCACAGGGCGGCTTTCTACACAGGAGGCCGCGCAAGTGGTCATGGCCGCACACGCGTTGACCTCACCAGAGGCGGTGCCGGGGTTGCGTGTGGACGGGGCAGCAGCCAGCGGTCCGGTGGTCAAACGCCTAAGTGATCGGGAGGGCGGCATATCGGTGATAGAAAACATCAGCACCGCGCCGATGGACGTGACCATGACCGCCTATGGAATTCCCGAGGTATCGCCCGACGCAGGCGGCTATGGCTACAAGATCACACGCACAACCTACACCATGGATGGCGTTCCAGCCGCAGGTGCGATTGCATCAGGGGAACGGTTGGTGGTGGTGATCGAAGTAACCCCGTTCGAGGACATCGGCGCGCGGCTGATTGTGGATGATCCACTGCCCGCCGGGTTCGAGATCGACAATCCCAACCTGATCCGCAGCGGCGAGATCGGCGCGCTTGATTGGTTGAAGACCAAAGAAGCCGAGACCGCAGAGTTTCGCAGTGACCGGTTTGTTGCAGCTGTGAACCACGGCGATACCGAACCCTTCCGGCTGGCCTATATCGTGCGGGCCGTGACGCCGGGTGTGTATCATCATCCCGCCGCCACGGTTGAGGATATGTATCGCCCCGAATACCGCGCCAACACGGCAACAGGATCGGTCACAGTCACCAAGTGATGCGCAGGTTCGCACCCTTTGTTATTGTCGCCGCTCTCTGGTTGGGCGCTGGCTTGCGCGATGCGGTGGATGATTGGGTTGAAGCCACTGTTTTGCCACCGGTTCTGATTGAGACGTCGGTAGAGGTGCGCGACCGTCACGGTGCCTTGCTCAGGGTGTTTCCGGTTGAAGATGGTCGCGTGCGTCTGGCCTTGCGCCCTGATCAGGTCGACCCTGATTTTCTCGCCATGTTGATCGCCTATGAGGACAAGCGGTTCTACCACCATAATGGCATTGACCCCCGTGCGTTTATCCGCGCTGCGGGTCAGGCGCTTTGGGCCGGTGAATTGATTTCCGGCGGCTCGACGCTCACTATGCAGGTGGCGCGTCTGTTGGAAAATTCCGGCACCGGACGTTGGATGGGAAAGCTGCGCCAGATCAGGGTGGCGCTGGCTTTGGAACGTCAACTCGACAAAGAGCAGATTCTGGAGTTGTACCTTGCCCATGCGCCTTATGGCGGCCCCGTTGAAGGGCTGCGCGCGGGCACTCTCGCTTGGTTCGGCAAAGAGCCTGCGCGCCTGACCACGGCAGAGGCGGCATTGATGGTCGCCCTGCCACAATCTCCAGAGGCACGCAGACCAGATAGGCACCCGAAAGCGGCAAGGGATGCGCGCGCGCGGGTTTTGGCCCGCGTTGATGCGGCTGAACAAATGCGTCTGGCGGCCATCCCAAAGCGGATGCGACCGTTTGTGCGTCTTGCCCCGCATTTGGCGGATCACCTGCGCAACGCTGATCCGCTGATCCAGCGTCATGACCTGACGTTGGATGCGCATTTGCAAAGCCAGATGGAAACGCTTGCTGCCCGTGTGGTGCAGGGGCAGGCGGACGGCGTCTCGGCTGCGATTGTCGTCATGGATCACCGCAATGGCGAGGTGCTTGCCTCAGTCGGATCACCGGCCTATGGCGCGACAGGGGGCAGCCTCGGGTTTGTCGATATGACCCATGCGCTGCGCTCGCCCGGTTCCACGCTCAAACCCTTCATCTACGCGATGGCATTTGATCAGGGGCTGGCGCATCCCGACACGCTGATTGACGATTCTCCGGTGGCCTTTGGCCGCTACGCCCCGCAGAATTTTGATGGCCGTTTTCGCGGTGAATTGACCGTGCGCGAGGCCTTGCAACTGTCGCTCAACATCCCGCCTGTGCTGTTGACGCAGGAATTGGGACCGGCGCGATTGATGGCATTGTTGCGCAAGGGCGGTGCAAATCCGCAGGTACCGGGTGGCAAAGCAGGGCTGGCTGTGGCGCTGGGTGGTCTCGGGCTGACGTTGAATGATCTGGTGCAGCTTTACGGTGGGCTGGCGCAAGGCGGCGCGGTGCATCCGTTGATTTGGCGCCAACAGACCGAGCCAAAGCCTCCCGTTCAGATCGTCTCCCGCTCTGCTGCATGGCAAGTTTCTCATATTCTGGCCAGCCTCCCACCTCCCGCAGGCAGCGCGCCTGGGGCAAAGGATATCGCCTATAAAACCGGCACTTCATACGGCCACCGCGATGCTTGGGCCATCGGCTTTGACGGGGCGCATGTCATTGGTGTCTGGCTGGGTCGGCCCGATGGCACCCCTGTGCCGGGGGCGTTTGGTGGTGATTTGGCAGCACCCGCGTTGTTTGAGGCCTTTGGTCGCCTCAAATCACGGCCCACACCTTTACCACCGCCGCCTCCTGAGACGCTTATGGTTAACACCGCAGCGCTACCTGCGCCGCTTCAAAGGTTTCGCAGCCGTGATGCGGTTTTTGACAAAGCGGCGGATGCGCCCGAAGTGCGGTTCCCCCCCGATGGTGCCGTCTTGCGGCAATCAGAGGGCGGTGTGCCGCTCAAGCTGACTTCTGGTGTGTTGCCATTGACGGTGTTGGTGAACGGCGCGCCGGTTCTGACGGGCCTGCAACGTCGAGACGTAACGCTTCCCCTCAACGAACAGGGCTTCTCGCGGATTTCTGTGGTTGATGCCAAAGGGCGCTCGTCAAGTGTTCGGATTAGGGTGCAATAGCGGCCTGCCTAACGGCGTCCCTCGCGCAGCCATGCTGCGGTTATCAACGCCACCGACAACAACAGAACCAGCCACCCCGGCAGGATCGCCGTTTGCCGGATGTCACGGGTTTCATAAGCGCCGCGCGGGGTGATCCCCAGCCAGCCACGGCCCGCAGCGGGACGGCCAATGCGCACATTGCGCAGACGCGGCAGACCTTCTTCCAATCGCGCAACGCCGCCGGGTTGGGAGGCCACGATGGGACCAAGCGCATCACCGCTGGCAATTGTCTCGACAAACTCGCGCGGGGCAGCAGGGCCAAGGCCGATTACCGCCGTTTGATCCGCGTTGTCCAGACGGTACAGGCCGATTTCTGGCCCCTGATAGATCCCTTCAAACACGCCCAAAGCGCCCTCGGTAAGCGGGATTTCAACCGTCGTACCATCGGGATTTGTGATGGTGACGGGCGGCACGCTGTTGCTCAAAGTTCGCCGCATGATCCGCATGGTTTGACCCTCGGCAATGGCCGAAAGCGCCTCTTCCTCAAGCTCGGGTTCTTTCATCATCCAATGGGCAAGACGTCTTAGCAATTCCAATTGCGGTCCGCCGCCCTCGTACCCCCTGCTCCAGAGCCATGCATGATCTGAAGCCAGCAGCGCCACGCGGCCTTCTTCAACGCGGTTCAAGATCAGCAACGGACGCCCGTCGATCCCTTCCATCACCACATTGCCTTGCGGCTCAACCACATCAATCTGGCGCAACCAACGGCCCCAATCGCCATTGCCTGGCAACTCGGCAGTCACCGGATGGCGCTGGCCCAGTTCGGTTACTGTTGGCGTATAAGGGTCCTCGATTACCCGCGCGGTTGGCGTGGCGGGGATCACGCTGCCCAAGGGGGAACGATAGAGGCTGTCAGCACTGGCAAAATCAGGCCCCGCCGCAATCAGGACCGCGCCGCCGCCGCGCACATAATTGGCGACATTGTCGAGGTAAAGCGCAGGCAGAATGCCGCGCCGTTGGTAGCGGTCAAAGATGATCAGATCAAAATCGTCAATCTTTTCCATGAACAGTTCACGGGTCGGGAACGCAATCAGTGAAAGTTCATTCACTGGCACGCCGTCTTGTTTTTCCGGCGGGCGCAGAATGGTGAAATGAACCAGATCAACCGAACTGTCGGATTTCAACAGATTGCGCCATGTGCGCCCGCCCGGGTGCGGCTCTCCGCTGACAAGCAGCACGCTTAGCCGGTCGCGCACGCCGTTCATCTGGATCAGCGCGGCGTTGTTACGGTCAGTCAATTCTCCTTCGGTTTCGGGTAAGGAAAAGCGGATCACGTTGCGCCCGCCGTGGGGCAGGGTGATGGGCAGTTCAAGGTCTTGGCCAATCGGCACGCGAAAGGTCTGTGCCGGTTCGCCGTCAATAGAAATATCGATAGGGGCGAGGGTTTGTCCTTCGGGCGCTGCCCCCAGATCGTCGATGCGTAGGGTTAAGGTGACGGGCTCGCCAATGATCGCAAATGCAGGGGCATTGCGGATGATCAAGCGGCGGTCCCAATCGGTTTCTCTTCCGGTCATCAACAGGTGCAGCGGCGCTGGCAAGTCAATCGGCAAGTCAGCGTCATGCACCCGCCCGTCGCTGATGGCGAGAATGCCCGCAATCCGGGCGCGCGGTTCTTCGGCCAGTGCATCGGCGATGGCTGTCATGACTTGGGTGCCCGCATCGCCCGCACCATCCGGCACCGTAATACGGCGCAGTTCCGTGTTGGGTCGCGCGCTGATCTGTGCGGCCAGCACATTGGACGCTTCTGTTGTTTGTGACGGACGCTCACCCAATTGCTGGCTGGCGCTTTGATCCTCAACCAGCAGCACGATATCGCTCAACGGTGCGCGGTCCTCTTGTTGATAAGATGGATTTGCCAGCGCGCCGAGCACTACAAAAGCCGCCAATCCGCGCAGCGGCCAGCCGTTCAAGCCACGCAGGATGGCAAGGATCAGCCCCATCAGCGCAATGATCACCACCACAAGCAGCATCGGAAACGGGATCAGCGGATCATAGATAATTGTTGAAGTCATTGGCCAAGCCGATCCAGCAGGGCAGGCACATGTACCTGATCCGACTTATAATTACCGGTCAGCACATGCATGATCAGGTTCACACCAAAGCGGTTTGCCAGCTCGCGCTGCCGCTCTCCGGCATATCCGCGCCCGATGGGCACCAGTGGCGCACCGTCAGGGCGCACGGCCCAAGCAGCAGCCCAATCGTTGCCGCCGATTACCACGGGCGTGACTCCATCGTTCAGGTTTCGGAACGGCATGCCTTCGATCTGTTCGGCATTTGGGGGCGCGGCTTCAACCCAGACATCGCGGCTGTTGTGACGGCCCGGAAAATCCTGGAGCAGGTAGAACGTGCGGGTCAGGACATGATCCGTTGGCAAGGGTTCCAACGGTGGGATGTCAAGCGGCGCTGCAAGGTCTTGCAGCTTGCGTCCATTGGGGCTTGCGGCCCCAAAACTGGCGATATCCGCGTCGCGGGTGTCAAACAGGATCAATCCGCCAGAGCGCAGATAGTCGTTCAGCTTGGTATAGGCTTCGGAGGAGGGGCGCGGTTGGTCAGGGGTGATGGGCCAATAAAGGATCGGAAAGAACGCGAGTTCATCGGTTTCAAGATTAACTGCCGTCGCAGGCGCAGGTTCCACCGAGGTGCGAAAAAACAACGTGTCAGAAAGGCCGTTCAACCCGAACCCGGCGGCAGCAATCTCATCCACACGCGCATTGCCGGTGATAACATGGGCCAACGAGACTTCGGTTGTTGCGGCCAGCGCGAATTCGTCAGCGGAGGTTTGCGCGTCACTTGGCGCGCCGAGGCTTAGGATTGGCAGGGCAAGCAGGAAGGCCACAGCGGCATTGCTGCGGCTGAGAAGCCGGCCGGAAAGGGCCAGTGATGCGACCACATCGCCGAGCAATAGCAGGATCGACAAGCTTAGGAGCCAGCCCGCAATGGGTTGTTCTGGCGCCACGGCAAGCCCGCGTACAGGCACAGTCAGTGGCCAATTGGCGGATGACAGGGTGCTATTGGACATAAAGACATTGCGTGCCAGACGCCGCTCGCCATTGCTGTAGATACCGGGGCGCAGAGTGGGACCGGCAGGCGCCGAAATGAGATCGCCGCCGTCCACACCAGGCAGATTTCCAGCGTCCGACAAAACCCCATAGCCGTCCATAATCCGCTGCGGCGTCCATGTGGTGCCCTCCAGTTCACTGGCATCCGGCGAGGCGGAGGCAGATGAAACCGCCAGCCGTTCCAGCATTTCGACAAACAGACCCGACAGCGGCAAGGTTGACCATTCTGCCGTGGCGGTCACATGGAACAACACGATTTGCCCTTGGCCCACAACCTTGCGTGTGACCAGTGGGGTGCCATCACTGAGCGCGGCAATCACGCGACCGGCAAGTGTTGGATCAGGTTGCGCGACAACTTGGGCGGAAACCACAACATCATCAGGAATGGCAAGTCCGAAGAAAGGTGAGGTGTTCTTGAAGGTATCAAGCGATTTTGGCTCTCCCCAACTCATCGCGCCGCCCACAGAACGCCCGCCCGCGCGCAGGCGCACCGGCATCAACGGGTCTTCGTCAAAACGGCTGATATCACTGGCGGCAATGCGGGGCCCGGCAAAGCGGATAAGCATGCCGCCTTGGTCGATCCATTCCATCAGGGGCTTGGCTTCTGCTTGTGCCAGCGTGGCGATGTCAGCCAGCACAATCACAGCGGGATTGGCAGGCAACACATCAGTTATTGAACCGTCAATCAGGTCAGCAGTAGGAGCAAGTGCCTGTTCGATATAATGCAGTGGTGCGAGCAATTGCAGCCCTTCGCGGTCACTGTCCGAGCCGATCAGAGCCACCTCGCGCCGTTGCAATCCGTCATCCACCAGCGTTGTAGCACCTGCAGAGCGTTGTCCGGCGATGGTAAATCCGGTGATCCGCGCGCGCAGTTCGGCAGGCAACGACAGCTCGGTCACGGTCTCGGTGTCAGTGGCCCCAAACGTGGCCTGCGCCGTAGCAAGAATGCGTGCGTTTCCAGCAGGATCGCGCCCTTCGGCCTGTATTGTGACGTCACGTGCCAATCTTGCGGCGGCGCGGGCGACGTTCAATTTAACAACGCCATCTTCATACACCGCAGGCGCAATGGCCAACACATTGGCGGCGGTTTGATACACCTCAACGGAACCCTTTGCCTGCATTGCGTCCAATAGCGTATCGCGCCCTTCGTAATCCAGTGCATCGCTGAACCAAAGCGTCTCAAAGGCGCTCATGTTGCCCATGATCTCAATGGCTTTGGCGATGTCCGCTTGCGAGGGTTGCCACGGCGCAGGGGAAAATCCGGCAAGGCGGCTGCGCCAGACATCTGCGGATTGGAACGCAGGTTCATCAGGGCGGGTCAGCGCCAGAAATCCGACGGGACGTTCCGCGCGGCTGGCACGGGTCAGTTGCGCCTCGATCGCTTGCATCTGTTGGGGCCAACGGGTGGCACCGGCCCATGTCCCGTCCAGCACAATCAATAGTGGTCCATCACCTTCGGTCTGATCGGCCTCGGGATTAAGAACAGGGCCAGCGAGACCCAGAATGATCGCCGCAACCGCAAGCATGCGCAGCAGTAAAAGCCACCACGGCGTGCGATCCGAGACAGTTTCATCATCCGACAACCCTAACAGCAGCGCGACACCGGGGAAACGTCGTTTGATCGGCGCAGGGGGCACCGCGCGCAGGATCAACCACAGGATCGGCAGCGCCAAAAGCGCCAACAACAGCCAAGGCGTGGTAAATCCGATGCCGCCCAGAACCGTCATGTGGCACGCCCCGCGCGGGCATCTAACGCGCCGTAAAGCCAGAGGAGTGCCGATTGCGCCGACGCATCTGTGTGATGCAGCCCGTATTGCCAACCGGTCAGCGCGCAAAGGCGCTGCAACTCGGCCTTACGTTCGGCAAGCCGCTCCAGATAACGCGATTTCAGATCACTGGCTTTGAGGGTTTCATGGCTAAGGGTGCCACCCATGCTTTGGAAAATCGTGCGTCCTGTGAAAGGAAATGCTTCTTCGGAGGGATCAAGCACATGATAAATCACCCCGCGCACACCACGGTCGGCGGCTTTGGTCAGCGCGGTTTGCACACCCGCCAGATCGCCCATGAAATCAGAGACAAAGACCGCCCGCGCATGAGGTATCATTGCACGATGTTCTGGCGGGCTGTAATCTGCCGCATCGTCTTGGCAAAACAACTCGGCCAGCCGCATCACCTGTGGATTGCCACGCCTTGGCGGTAGGACAGTGCCCGTCAGCCCCACACGTTCGCCCCCCCGCAACAACATGATTGCCAGCGCTAATCCCAGCAGCCGCGCACGGTCCGCCTTTTGTGGCAGGGCGTTGTCCGAGGCAAAGCGCATCGAAGCGCCTTGATCGACCCAAAGCATCACCGATTGGGCAATCTGCCACTCGCGTTCGCGCACGAATTCATGATCACCCCGCGCGGAGCGGCGATGATCAATCATCCGGCGGCTGTCACCTTGTTGTGCGGGGCGATATTGCCAGAAATCATCCCCCATGCCTGCACGTCTGCGTCCATGCGCGCCCAGAAGGACGGCACCGGCCAGATGCTCGGCCCGTGCGAGCAAGGCAGGCAGGCGCGCGGCCTGATCCTCGGCATCTGCGCGCAGGGTGGCGGAATTTGTCACGCGGCGGCCTTTGTTCCGGTTAAGCTTGCAGCGGTTTCATCAATCAGGTTTTGCAGGCTGTCACCGCGCGCACGCGCCGCAAAGTTCAGCGCCATCCTGTGGCTTAACACAGGGCGCGCCATATCAAGCACATCCTCGGCTGAGGGGGCCAATCGCCCTTGTAACAACGCCCGCGACCGTACCGCCAGCATCAGCGCCTGTGCGGCACGGGGGCCGGGGCCCCAAGAAACCGTATCGCGTACGCGCTGGCTGGCCCCGTCTTCCTCGGGGCGGAAAGCACGGACAAGGTCGAGGATCATCTCAACCACAGACTCGCCCACCGGCATCCGGCGCAAAAGCCGCTGCGCGTCGAGTAGTTCCTGTGCGGTGAAAACCTGTGTCGCCTGCGCATCGATATCGCCCGTTGTGGCCAGAAGGATGTCGCGTTCTGTATCGCGATCCGGATACGCCACGTCGATCTGTACCAGAAAGCGGTCAAGCTGTGCTTCGGGCAAGGGATAGGTGCCTTCCTGCTCAATCGGGTTTTGCGTGGCCAGCACATGAAACGGCACGCCAAGCGGGCGGTCTTGTCCGGCAACGGTCACTGTTTTTTCCTGCATCGCTTGCAACAGCGCGGATTGGGTGCGCGGCGAGGCGCGGTTGATCTCGTCCGCCATCAGCAACTGGCAAAAGATCGGCCCTTCAACAAAACGGAACGCGCGGCTGCCGTCCGCCGCTGTATCCAGCACTTCAGAACCGAGGATATCGGCTGGCATCAGATCAGGTGTGAACTGAACACGATTGCCATGCAGGCCCATCACCGTGCTCAATGTCTCTACCAAAAGCGTTTTACCAAGGCCCGGCAGACCGATCAGCAACCCATGGCCGCCACACAAAAGCGCGGTCAGCGTCAGGTCAACAACCCGCTCCTGTCCGATGAAACGGTTGGTGATGGACGCCTTGGCTTGGCCAAGCTTTTCGCTCAAGGCTTCGATCTGTGCCACCATGTCTGTCGCTTGGGTCATGACATTTGCTTCCTTGGGATTATATAGAGTTACTGTAACCTATCTGTATAACAGGAAATGGCAAAAGCAATGAGTGGACAAAAAACCGTTACCCCGACGGCAAGTGGCCTTGCGGCCTCGGTGAGCGCCATGAAAACACGCGGTTTGCCGCCGTTGGAGAAATGGAACCCACCGTTTTGCGGTGATCTGGACATGCAGATCAAGCGGGACGGGACGTGGTTTTACCAAGGCACGCCCATTGGGCGGATGCCGCTGGTCAAACTGTTCGCATCGATTCTCTGGCGCGAGGGGGATAAGTATTTCCTTGTGACACCGGTGGAGAAGGTCGGGATCACGGTTGAGGACGCGCCGTTTATCGCGGTGGATTTTGAGGTTTCGGGTGAAGGTGTGGATCAAACGCTGACCTTTGAGACCAACGTGGGCGACACAGCAATCGCTGGGGCAGACAATCCGATCCGTGTTGTGCGCGACGCTGAAACCGGCGAACCGTCGCCCTATGTCCTGATCCGGCGCAACCTTGAGGCGTTGATAGACCGCAAGAGCTTTTACCGGCTGGTGGATATCGGCGCGCACCATGAGGGGTGGTTCGGGTTGTGGTCAGATGGGGAGTTCTTTGGCATCATCCCGTCAGATGAATTGCCGTAAGGCGTTTTAATGTCCACAGACCCTTGATTGGATGAACCGGTGATACCTGCCCGCTATGCTTCTATTCTGTTTGGCTTCATTCTGTCGGGGCTGATGTCATTCATGGTATCCGGTATTTCGACCCTGCGAGCAGTGGGCGCGGCACCGGATTTCGGGGCACTTTGGATGAGCGCATGGGTGCCAAGCTGGATGGTGGCCTTTCCCGCGGTGCTGATCGTGGCCCCGTTGACGCGTAAACTCGTGGCCAAACTGGTGCGGCAGGGCTGATCTGGCTAGCTGGGGAATATGACGGGTGCCTCTGCGGGGGCCCATTGAGCGTTTTTTGACATGACACTGGCAAAGCGATCCGAGACCAAAAAGGCTTCGAGCCATGCTTGCAGGTTTGGCCACGACTGCGCGTCGAACCACGCTTTGTCAATGAACGCGAATTGCCGGATGAACGGCAGAATTGCGAAGTCGGCGAGGGTTGGCTTGTCAAAGATGTGAGTGTCGATCTGAGTATCCAGCGCGCTTAGGAAAGTGCTCGCGATGGTGCGGTGTTCCTCAGCATTCTCATCCGGATAACGCGTGGCGTATTTGGTGTGGTCCAGCGCTGTTTTGAACGGGCCGTCGATGCGAGCAATCAGATCGTGGCCTTGGGCGGGCATGTCGAGCCAGCCTTCGGGATCGTTTTGGTTCAGCGCCCAAAGCATGATGTCGAGGCTTTCGTCGATGGTTTGGGTCGGGGCGACAAGACAGGGGACGGTGCCGGAGGGCGAGGCATCGAGGAAGGCTTGCGGTTTGTCGCGCAGGAGGATTTCGCGCAGGTTAATTTGGATGCCGGAGGAGGCCAGCGCAAGACGCGCGCGGATTGCGTAAGGGCAGCGGCGGAAGGAGTAGAGAACGGGGACTTCGTCAGTCCGTGCCATGCTGAGCGTCCCATTCTTTGAGGAAGCGTTTGGGGGCCATGTCGCGCCAGCTTTGGCGCAAGCGCGCGGCGGCCCAACCGGCGTCTATGTGGCCGGCGGTGACAAGGATCAGGCCGGATTTGGCGTAATGCGGGTGCAGGACAAAGGTTTCGGGGTCAGCTTCCATCAGCATTTCGCGCTCCTCGATGCTGCCTTTGAAAATGGCGGCGTCCACGTAGGGCGACCACCACGTCCACATCTTGCCATGCGCCTTGAGGTTTTCATTGCCCCAGCTGACGGCGAGGTCGACTTTTGGCAGGTCGAGGGTGGCGGCGAGTGTTTTTAGGTCTTCCCATGTGTGGAGTGTTGGCATTTGTTTCTCCGTTTGGTGCGAGTGGCGGGGTTGATCCCGCTGCCCCGTTTGTCTTAATGCGCCTCCGCCCAATTTGCCCCTGTTCCTGCATCGACGGTGAGTTTGACGTCGAGTTTGACCACTGGGTCATTGGCGTTCTCCATCACTTCGCGGGCGGCGGCGATCAGGGTGTCTTCGTGTCCCTGCTCCACCTCGAACAGCAGTTCATCGTGGACCTGCAACAACATCGTTGCGGGGATGTCTTTGATCGCGTCAGGCATGCGGATCATCGCGCGGCGGATCACATCGGCGGCGGTGCCTTGGATTGGCGCGTTGATCGCGGCGCGGGCGGCGAAACCGGCGTGCGGACCTTTGGCACCGATGTTGGGGGTGTGGATTTTGCGGCCAAACAGGGTCTGGACATAGCCGTGTTCTTTGGCAAATGCCTTGGTGTCGTCCATGTAGGTGCGGATGCCGGGGAAGCGTTCGAAATAACGGTCGATGAAGCCTTGGGCCTCGCTGCGTGGGATACGCAGGTTGCGCGCAAGTCCAAAGCCGGAGATGCCATAGATCACGCCGAAGTTGATCGCTTTGGCGCGGCGGCGGATGTCGGGGGTCATCTCGCCCATCGGCACCCCGAACATCTCGGACGCGGTCATGGCGTGAATGTCATCGCCGCGTGCGAAGGCTTCCTTGAGGGCTGGTAGGTCGGCGATATGGGCGAGGATTCTGAGTTCGATTTGGGAGTAGTCGAGGGCGACAAGTGTCTTGCCGGGTTCTGCAATAAAGGCTTCGCGGATGCGGCGGCCTTCCTCGGACCGGACGGGAATGTTTTGCAGGTTCGGATCGGTGGAGGCGAGGCGGCCCGTGGAGGCACCGGCAATTGAGTATGACGTGTGGACGCGGCCCGTCTCAGGGTTAATGTGATCTTGCAGCGCGTCGGTATAGGTGGATTTGAGTTTGCTAAGCTGGCGCCAATCAAGGACGCGGGCAGGAAGATCATGTTCGGTGGCAAGGTCTTCGAGGATGTCCGCGCCGGTGGCATATTTGCCGTTCTTGCCTTTCTTGCCGCCTTCAATGCCCATCTCGTCAAACAGGATTTCGCCAAGCTGCGCAGGCGAGCCGACGTTGAATTTGCGCCCCACAAGCGCATAGATTTCATCCTCAAGCCCTGCCATCTTTTGGGCAAAAGCGTTGGACATACGGGAGAGTGTATCGCGGTCCACCTTGATGCCGGAGCGTTCCATCGCGGCAAGGACGGGGACAAGCGGGCGTTCGAGGGTTTCGTAGACTTTTGTGACCTGTGCGGTGTGCAGCTGTGGTTTGAGGAGTTGCCACAGGCGCAGGGTGATGTCAGCGTCCTCAGCGGCATAAGGAACAGCGGTTTCAAGGGGCACCTTGTCAAAGGTGATGGCGGATTTGCCAGCGCCAAGCAGGGGTTTGATCGGGATCGGGATGTGGTTGAGATAGCGTTCGGAGAGCGTATCCATGCCGTGATTGTGCAGGCCTGCATGCTGGGCGTAGGACATCAGCATTGTGTCGTCGAAGGGGGCGATTGTAATGCCGATTTGGGCAAAGATTTTCGCGTCGTATTTCATGTTTTGCCCGATTTTGAGGATTGCGGGGTCCGTCAGCATCGGGGTGAGCATCGCGAGGGCGTCGTCGGTTTTCATCTGGCCTTCGGCCAATTCGTCAGAGCCAAACAGGTCTTCGGTGCCGTGTGTTTTGTGGATGAGGGGGATGTAGCAGGCTTTGCCGGGTTCGGTGGAGAGGGAAATGCCGACGAGGTCGGCGGTCATTTCATCAAGGCCGGTGGTTTCGGTGTCAACAGCGACGTAGCCGACCTCATAGATCGCATCGAGCCAAGCTTGCAGGGCGGCGGCGTCGCTGACCTGTTCGTATTTTGAATGGTCAAACGGGACATCGGCGAGTTGCGGGGCATCTGGTGCGGCAGGGGCATCTGCGATGGTTGGTGCCTCGCGCCCCATCTGGTCAGCCACACGTTTGGACAACGTGCGAAACTCCATTTCGGCAAGGAAACCCAGCAGGGTGTCGGGATCGGGATCGCGGACTTCGAGGTCGTCGATTGTAAAATCCAGCGGGGTGTTTTCATCGAGCAGGACCAGACGACGTGACAGGCGGATCTGGTCGACATTGTCGATCAGGGTCTGGCGGCGCTTGGGCTGTTTGATCTCGCCCGCGCGTTCCAGCAGGGCATCCAGATCACCGTATTCATTGATCAACAAGGCGGCGGTTTTGATGCCGATCCCGGGGGCACCCGGCACGTTATCCACCGAATCCCCTGCCAAGGCCTGCACATCCACCACACGCTCGGGATAGACGCCGAATTTGGCAAACACGCCTTCGCGGTCAATGCGGTTGTTCTTCATCGCGTCAAACATTTCAACGCCGTCACCAACCAGTTGCATCATGTCCTTGTCAGAGCTGATGATGGTGCAGCGTCCACCAGCTTTGCGCGCCTTAACGGCAAGGGTGGCGATGATGTCGTCGGCCTCAAAGCCCTCTTTTTCCTTGCAAGCGATGTTAAATGCATCCGTTGCGGTCCGTGTCAGCGGCATCTGCGGGCGCAAATCCTCTGGCATCGCCTCGCGGTTGGCTTTGTAGAGGTCATACATATCGTTGCGAAAGGTATGGCTGCCTTTGTCAAAGATCACCGCGACATGGGTGGGGGCGTCCGGTCCGGTATTGCCCTCAACGTAACGGTGCAGCATGTTGCAAAAGCCCGCAACCGCGCCAATGGGCATGCCGTCGGATTTGCGTGTCAGCGGTGGCAGGGCGTGATAGGCGCGAAAGATGAAGGCGGAGCCGTCAATCAGATGCAGGTGGTGGCCTTTGCCGAATGCGATGGACATTATGTGCTCCCCTCAGATGCGCTTGCACCTTTTGCCACGAAGCCGCGGGCGCTGCCAGCAGGGTTTATGCGCAACGCCCCATCTTCATCTTGCCAATAAGCTCATCCGACGTAGCATCGCCCATAGCGGCTTTCTCATTCTGGCGCTGCGTCGCTCAGACCTTACCTTCAAAATCCGCATGCACGAATTTGCAGTCGCAATAGCCGCATTCGACAAAGCCGGTGTCGCGCGGGATTTGCAGCCAGACGCGGGGATGGCCCATTGCGCCCTCGCCGCCGTCACAGGCGATGCGGTAGGTGTTTACGATCCGGGTTTCGGGCGCATCTTGGCTCATGGGGTCGGTCCTTGGCTCAGGGCTTGGTTAGGGCGGTTATGCCCAATCAAGCCCCGCGCGGCAAGGCCGAGTTAGTCGCGATCAATGCGCAGCATGTAGCAGTTGTTAGTGGCGGAGCGGACGTGAAGGTAAGCGATATGAGGGTCCGCAAGCGTATCTGCGGCGAAACTTATGATATCCGCTTGGGCCACGATTTTGCCTGACCCGTAGACGATACGTTCGTCTGCTGAATAGCCTTTGATCAGATAGGTGGGTGACGTGGTTAGAACCGGAGGCACATCCGCCCCGCCACCTTGGGCGCATTCATCTGCGCAGAGAAATATCGGGCCGGTTTCGGCGTAGGCATGCAGATTGGCAAAGGGGCGATGGGCGAGGATCAGCATCCCTGCGTCTTTGGGAATGTTGCGCAGGCAGTGGCGACAGGGATTTCCGACCCCGTCAGAGACGCTGTGCTCCGGTGCCATGCTATTGGCATCGGGGTCTCCTTTTTGGTAGGCGCGCACAAGGTCTGTGGGCAAGGCTGTAAAATGCATCAGGTCTCTCCTTTGTTATGCTGGTGGTCTGGGGCAAGCACAGGGTTCAAACAATCCGGTTCTTGCGCATCTGATAGGGGTCAGAGGAAAGAGGTTCCCGCCACGCCCGCAAGCAGGTAAAAGGCGGCAAAACAAACGTGGCGGAGCAGGACAAGATGAGCATCCCGAAACCTGTGGTTCTGTGCATTCTTGATGGATGGGGCCTAAGCGCGCGTCGCAAGGGGAATGCGCCGTTGTTGGCGGATACGCCGATCATGGACCGGATCATGGCGACCTGTCCGAATGCGACGCTGATCACCCATGGGCCTGATGTGGGCCTGCCGCGCGGGCAGATGGGCAATTCCGAAGTGGGTCATACCAACATCGGCGCAGGCCGTGTGGTGGCGATGGATCTGGGCCAGATTGATTTGGCGATTGAGGAAGGCGCGTTTCAGCGCAACCCGCCGTTGCTGGATTTCATCGGGAAGTTGAAGATGACGGGGGGCACGGCGCATCTTATGGGCGTTGTGTCGGATGGCGGGGTGCACGGCGCGTTGAGCCATATGATCGCAGCGGTCAAGGCGATTGATGCGGCGGGAGTACCGATTGTGATCCATGCGCTGACCGATGGGCGCGATGTGGCTCCGCGTTCGGCGATTGGATATTTCGAGACGTTAGAAGCGGCGCTGCCGGAGGCGGTGAAGATCGTCACGGTGACGGGGCGCTATTTCGCGATGGATCGGGACAACCGTTGGAATCGGGTCGAGAAAGCGGCGCGGGCTGTGTTGCAGGGGGACGGGGTGTCCGAGGATACGGCGCTGGGGGCAGTGGAAGCGGCCTATGCGCGCGGTGAGGATGATGAATTCATTCAGGCGACGGTTCTGGGCGGCTATGCGGGGGCCAAGGATGGTGACGGGCTGTTCTGTCTGAATTTCCGGGCGGATCGCGCGCGCGAGATTATGGCGGCGCTGGCGGGACCGGAGTTTGATGTCTTTGATGCGGGAAAGCGGCCTGAATGGGCTTCTGTGATGGGAATGGCGCAGTATTCTCACGCCCATAGCTTCTATACGACGACGATGTATCACAAGCCGGAATTGCCCAATACGCTGGGCGCTTGGGTGGCGAAACACGGGTTGCGGCAGTTTCGTGTGGCCGAGACCGAGAAGTATCCACATGTGACATTTTTCCTGAACGGCGGGGAGGAAGACGCGTTTGACGGGGAGGATCGGGTGATGCCGAAATCCCCGGATGTGGCGACCTATGACTTGCAGCCTGAAATGTCGGCCTGTGAGGTGACGGACAATCTCGTGCGCGCGATTGGGGAAGGATACGACCTGATTGTGGTGAATTACGCCAATCCCGATATGGTGGGGCATACTGGTGATCTGGCGGCGGCGATGGCGGCGTGTAAAGCGGTGGATGCGGGGCTTGCCCGCGTTGTGAGCGCACTGGAAGCGGCGGGCGGGGCGATGATCGTGACGGCGGACCATGGCAATTGCGAGGTGATGATTGATCCGGTGACGGGTGGCCCACATACCGCGCATACGCTTAATCCGGTGCCGGTGGTGTTGATTGGCGGGCCTAAAGGCGCGCAGATGCGGGACGGTCGGCTGGCTGATCTGGCCCCGACGTTGCTGGAGTTAATGGGGTTGGAGCAGCCGATGGATATGACCGGAAAGTCGTTGATATCATGAGGGTTTTACCGCTGATACTGGCGCTGACGTTTGCGGCAGG
>RCMY010000521.1_pt1 | contig 36075 bp, 40 predicted proteins | sample 2041341 | NCBI WGS metagenome assembly RCMY01 (sample SAMN09708234, study PRJNA481090) | Marine sediment metagenome, whole genome shotgun sequencing project. | reverse complement strand
ATGATCCAGATGCAGACCAACCTGGATGTTGCTGACAACAGCGGCGCTCGCCGTGTTCAGTGCATTAAGGTATTGGGTGGTTCCAAGCGTAAATACGCATCCGTCGGCGACATTATTGTCGTGTCGGTAAAGGAAGCCATCCCTCGCGGTCGTGTGAAAAAGGGTGACGTGCGTAAAGCCGTCGTCGTTCGCACTGCCAAAGAAGTTCGTCGTGACGATGGCACAGCCATCCGTTTCGATCGCAACGCAGCAGTTATCCTGAACAACGCAAACGAGCCTGTAGGTACACGTATCTTCGGACCAGTTGTTCGCGAACTGCGCGCCAAAAACTTCATGAAGATTATCTCGCTTGCGCCGGAGGTGCTGTAATGGCTGCTAAACTTCGCAAAGGTGACAAGGTCATCGTGCTTGCTGGCAAAGACAAGGGTAAGTCGGGTTCCATCTCGTCTGTTGACCCAAAGACCAACAAAGCAATCGTAGACGGTATCAACATGGCAATCCGCGCCACGCGTCAGTCCCAGACGTCGCAAGGCGGTCGTATTCCCAAGGCGATGCCAATCGATCTAAGCAACCTGTCGCTGGTTGATGCCAACGGCAAGGCAACTCGCGTTGGCTTTAAGATCGAAGGCGACAAGAAAGTGCGCTTTGCAAAAACCACGGGGGACGTGATCGATGCTTGATAATGCAACATATACACCCCGCCTGAAGGGCGTCTACAAGGACACAATCCGTGCCGCCCTCAAGGAAGAGTTCGGTTACAAGAACGACATGATGGTCCCACGTTTGGACAAAATCGTTCTGAACATCGGCTGTGGCGCTGAAGCTGTCCGTGACAGCAAGAAAGCAAAATCCGCTCAGGAAGATCTGACAACGATTGCTGGTCAAAAGGCCATGACAACCATTGCCAAGAAATCCATCGCTGGTTTCCGCGTTCGTGAAGACATGCCTTTGGGTGCGAAAGTTACCCTGCGTGGCGAGCGGATGTACGAATTCCTTGATCGTCTGATCACGATCGCAATGCCACGTATCCGCGACTTCCGCGGCATCAGCGGCAAAAGCTTTGACGGTCGTGGCAACTATGCCATGGGCCTGAAAGAGCACATCGTGTTCCCCGAAATCGACTTTGATAAAGTTGATGAAAACTGGGGAATGGACATCGTGATCGCCACGACGGCGAAAACCGACGATGAAGCGAAGGCACTGTTGAAAGCATTCAACATGCCCTTCAACTCATAAGCGCGGGGAGGATTTAGATATGGCTAAGAAATCCATGATCGCACGCGAAAAGAAGCGTGAAGCACTGGTCAAGAAGTTCGCTGCAAAGCGCGCTGCCTTGAAAGGGATCGTAAGCGATCAAGAAAAGCCCATGGAAGAGCGTTTCCGCGCGTCCTTGGCTCTGGCGAAACTGCCTCGCAACTCCAGCGCTGTGCGTCTGCACAACCGCTGCCAGCTGACAGGCCGTCCGCACGCTTATTATCGTAAACTGAAAATTTCGCGGATCGCGTTGCGGGATCTTGGCTCAAGCGGCCAAATCCCCGGCATGGTCAAGTCGAGCTGGTAAGGAGCGCATCACATGAACGATCCTATCGCAGATATGCTGACACGCATCCGTAACTCCTCAATGCGCGGTAAATCCACTGTCATGACCCCAGCTTCCAAGCTGCGTGCATGGGTATTGGACGTACTCGCTGACGAAGGTTACATCCGCGGCTATGAAAAGACGACGGGCGCCGACGGCCACCCCGCCATCGAAATCAGCCTCAAGTACTACGAGGGCGAACCTGTTATTCGCGAATTGAAGCGGGTTTCCAAACCCGGTCGTCGCGTCTACATGGGCGTCAATGACATTCCCGTTGTCCGTCAGGGCCTTGGTGTGTCGATTGTCTCCACCCCCAAGGGTGTGATGTCGGATCAGAATGCACGCAGCCACAATGTTGGCGGCGAAGTGCTCTGCACCGTATTCTAAGGAGAACAAAATGTCTCGTATTGGTAAAAAACCGGTCGACCTGCCCAGCGGTGTTTCTGCATCGGTCAGCGGTCAGACCATCGAAGTCAAAGGCCCAAAAGGTACACGTACCTTTAAAGCAACTGACGACGTTACAATGAGTGTCGAAGACAACGTGGTAACCATTACGCCACGTGGCAAATCCAAGCGTGCACGCCAGCAGTGGGGCATGAGCCGCACTATGGTTGGCAACTTGGTTACAGGTGTCACTGAAGGTTTCAAGAAAGAGCTTGAAATCCAAGGTGTTGGTTATCGTGCTGCCATGACTGGCAACTCGCTGAAGCTGAACCTGGGCCTGTCGCACGACGTAGACTACATACCGCCAGCCGGTGTGACCGTCACGGTACCGAAACAGACCGAGATTGTGGTAGAAGGCATTGACGAACAACTTGTTGGTCAAGTCGCCGCGAACATCCGCCAATGGCGCAAACCAGAGCCTTATAAAGGCAAAGGTATCCGCTATAAAGGTGAGTTCGTCTTCCGCAAAGAAGGCAAGAAGAAGTAAGGATAGCTCAGATGGCAAACAGCAAAAGACAACTGTTTCTGAAACGCCGCCTGCGCGTTCGGAACAAGCTTCGTCGGGTCAACGCAGGGCGACTTCGCCTGTCCGTTCACCGCTCGAACAAAAACATCAGCGCCCAGCTGATCGACGACGTAAACGGGGTCACACTGGCCTCCGCTTCGACGCTCGAAAAAGATTTGGGTGTTGTTGGCAAGAACAACATCGAAGCAGCGACGAAGGTCGGTTCGGCAATTGCCGACCGCGCCATCAAAGCTGGTGTAACCGAAGCATATTTTGACCGCGGTGGTTTCTTGTTCCACGGCAAAGTCAAAGCTTTGGCCGATGCGGCCCGCGAAGGCGGTCTGAAAATCTAAGACAGCGTAGGCGGCACGCGATGTGCCGCCTCGATGATCCGGGGGTCTTTCAGACCCACTAGGATTGACCAAGAAAGGCGCTTGCGCCGTACCAAAAGGATGATGCCGCATGGCAAGAGATGACAACCGGGGTGGCAATCGCCGCAACCAGCGCGATGAGACCCCAGAATTCGCCGACCGCCTAGTGGCGATCAACCGTGTTTCCAAGACCGTTAAGGGTGGTAAGCGTTTTGGCTTCGCAGCACTTGTCGTTGTTGGGGACCAAAAAGGTCGCGTAGGCTTTGGTAAAGGTAAAGCGAAAGAGGTTCCTGAAGCCATTCGCAAAGCCACAGAGCAAGCCAAGCGCCAGATGATCCGCGTTCAGCTGCGCGAAGGCCGTACACTGCACCACGACATGGAAGGCCGTCACGGCGCCGGCAAAGTGGTTATGCGTACAGCACCAGAAGGTACCGGTATCATCGCCGGTGGTCCAATGCGTGCCGTTTTCGAAATGCTGGGCATCAAGGACGTTGTGTCCAAGTCCATCGGTTCGCAGAACCCTTACAACATGATCCGTGCCACTATGGACGGTCTGAAAAAAGAATCCTCCCCTCGTTCGGTCGCACAGCGTCGCGGCAAGAAGGTTGCGGACATTCTGCCCAAGCGTGAGGACCATGTTGAATCGTCCGCACAAGTGGCTGAGGAGGCATAAGCATGGCCAAGACTATTGTAATCAAGCAGATTGGTTCGCCAATCCGCCGCCCCGCAGACCAGCGTGCAACGTTGATCGGTCTGGGTCTGAACAAAATGCACCGTGTACGCGAGCTGGAAGACACACCTTCCGTACGCGGCATGATCCGCAAGATCTCTCACATGGTAGAGATCCTCGAAGAAAAGGGCTGATCGTTTTCTTTTGAAGAGAACGGATCGGAGTTTTCGAAAAACTCCGCCGCCTTGATCATAGCGCCTCGCAGGAAACTGCGGGGCGTTTTTTATGGACAATGGTTAACAAGAGATTGACGCTTGGGTTGTGCGCTCTATTTCGACGCATTTATTAGCTCATGGATATAGAATGAAACTTATACTCAGATCGTTTTCTCTCTTCTTATTACTAAATACATTTAGCCTCCCCGTCAGCGCAGCGTCTTTTGGTCATCTCGGCATAAACCGGACAATGATCGAACATGGAGGCGGGTGCAGAAAGTCGTCGCCTGCGGGCCAATGTTGCCATGGCGGGTCCAAGCCGGTCCATTGCCACTAGGGCTCCGCTAAGCCCCATATTCGAGGTGTGAGCGCCAAATTTGCTAAGTGGGTGCTACAGCACACTCGCGACTTGATTACTCTGCTGGGGGTGGCTATACGCCCCCAGTGGCCACCAATCCGCCACAAGAATCATGAAACGCCGCGTTTGGCCACTCCCGTCGCTGGGGGCCACATCCGGCAAAAGGAGAAGCGACATGAAACTGCATGAACTGTCTGACAACGAAGGCGCCACCAAAAAACGCAAGCGCGTTGGCCGTGGTCCTGGTTCCGGCACCGGTAAAATGGGTGGCCGTGGTATCAAAGGTCAGAAATCCCGCTCGGGTGTAGCGATCAACGGCTACGAAGGCGGTCAGATGCCTTTGTACCAACGTCTGCCAAAGCGTGGTTTTACCAAGCCGAACCGCAAAGAATTTGCAGTTGTGAACCTGGGCCTGATCCAGAAATTCATCGACGCGAAAAAGATCGACGGCTCTGCCGCAATCACCGAAGACGCGTTGATTTCATCCGGTCTGGTTCGTCGCAAGTTGGACGGTATTCGCGTTCTGGCAAAGGGCGAATTCAAAGCCAAGGTTGACCTGCAGGTCACCGGTGCGTCCAAGTCCGCAATCGAAGCCGTAGAGAAAGCGGGCGGCAAATTGACCGTCAAAGCACCTGCCGCGGCGAACGCAGACGCGTAACCAAACCCTTTTGCCTTGTGAGCGGGCCGCGTCCCGCCTACATAGACATTCGAGTTTTCCCAAATGCCGCCCGCCGGAAAACGGCTCGGGCGGCGTTTTTGCAAAGAAAGAGCCCTAATCATGGTATCAGCCGTCGAAAGCATGGCCGCCAACACCAGTTGGTCCGCGTTGGGCAAGGCTACAGACCTTCGCAACCGGATCCTATTTACACTGGGTTTGCTGATCGTTTATCGCCTTGGCACGTTCATTCCGGTCCCCGGCATTGACGGCACCGCCTTGCGCCAGTTCATGGAAAGCGCAGGTCAAGGCATCGGCGGCATGGTTTCGATGTTCACCGGTGGTGCGCTTGGCCGTATGGGCATTTTCGCCCTTGGTATCATGCCATATATTTCGGCATCCATCATCGTTCAGTTGATGACATCGATGGTGCCCGCGCTTGAGCAGCTCAAAAAAGAGGGTGAGCAAGGGCGTAAAAAGATCAACCAATACACACGGTTTGGTACGGTGGCCTTGGCGACCTTGCAGGCTTACGGTTTGGCTGTATCGCTCGAGGCCGGTGACATTGCAGCCGATCCGGGCATGTATTTCCGCATCGCTTGTATGATCACACTGGTCGGCGGCACCATGTTCCTGATGTGGCTGGGTGAGCAAATCACCGCACGCGGCATCGGTAACGGTATTTCACTGATCATCTTTGTTGGTATTATTGCCGAGGTTCCAGCCGCGATTGCGCAGTTCTTTTCGTCGGGACGTTCCGGTGCGATCAGCCCTGCGGTTATTGTTGCAGTCTTGGTGATGGTGATCGTGACAATCATGTTTGTCGTATTCATGGAGCGCGCCCTGCGCAAGATACACATCCAGTATCCTCGCCGTCAGGTTGGTCAAAAGATGTACGATGGTGGGTCTTCCCACTTGCCGGTCAAAGTTAACCCAGCGGGTGTTATCCCTGCGATTTTCGCAAGTTCGCTGCTTTTGTTGCCGGTAACGATCAGCACGTTTTCGGGTAATTCCACTGGGCCGGTCATGTCAGTCCTGCTGGCGAACTTTGGTCCTGGACAGCCGCTATACCTGCTGTTCTTCGTCGCAATGATCGTCTTTTTTGCCTATTTCTATACCTTCAATGTCAGCTTTAAGCCTGATGAGGTTGCCGATAACCTGAAAAGCCAGAACGGTTTTGTCCCGGGTATTCGTCCGGGCAAGAAGACTGCTGAATATCTTGAGTATGTTGTTAACCGTATCTTGGTACTTGGGTCTGCATATCTTGCTGCGGTATGTATCCTTCCTGAAATCCTGCGCGGCCAGTTTGCCATACCCTTCTACTTTGGTGGTACTTCGGTCTTGATCGTTGTGTCTGTAACCATGGACACCATTCAACAAGTGCAAAGCCACCTTCTTGCACATCAATATGAGGGTTTGCTTGAACGGTCGCAGTTGCGTGGCAAGACAGGCAAATCCCGCAAAAAACGGAGCCCAGCACGTAAATGAATATTATTCTGCTTGGACCGCCCGGAGCGGGCAAAGGAACACAGGCGCGTCACCTGGTTGAGACACGCAATATGGTTCAACTTTCGACAGGCGATATGCTGCGCGAAGCAAAAGACAGCGGCACAGAGATGGGTAACATGGTTGCCGACGTCATGGCCCGGGGCGATCTGGTCACCGATGAGATCGTGATCGGTCTTATCCGCGAAAAGCTAGAAGATAAATCGGAGCATGGCGGGTTCATTTTTGACGGTTTCCCACGGACTTTGGCACAAGCAACTGCTTTGGGTGCGTTGCTCGAATCCACCGGGCAAAAACTTGATCAGGTGATTGAGCTACGGGTGAACGACAATGCGCTTGTTAACCGGATTGCTGGTCGTTCGACCTGTGGCAACTGCGGTGAAGTTTACCACGACGAGACAAAGCCACTGCCAGTGGATGGCAAGTGCATCAAATGTGGATCTTCTGATTTCAAGCGCCGTGCTGATGACAATGAAGAAAGCCTGCGCAACCGTCTGATGGAATACTATAAAAAGACGTCACCATTGTTGGGCTACTACTATGCCCACGATCTGCTCAAGCGGGTTGATGGTCTGGCGGATATCAATGTGGTTCAGGCAAGCATTGCGGCAATCCTGGACGCCTAGTCAGCACTTAGGAATAAGACCTTTTGAATGCGGCATCGTTGTGTATCGACGGTGCCGTTTTTCGTCTGACATCGGAATGGTATCACGGGCCGCAATGTCTTTAGGCCGGAATGCGGGTTTCATCACCAATCGTGGGTTGACCCTTGTTGTAATTGGCAATAATCAGCCGTATCTCGCAAGAGAATCGAATTGCAACGGGTCTCGATCAAGCCCTGCGCATGAACACCTGATCAGCTGCAGCCCGATGGCAATTAACGCCTCGGGCTTCACGTTGTGAAAAAAGGGTCTGGTATCACGGACCCGCAACGAAAAAGGAATTGCACACGTGGCACGTATTGCCGGCGTAAACATCCCGACTGCAAAGCGGGTTCCAATCGCCCTTACATATATCACCGGTATCGGTAACTCTTCGGCTGCGCAAATTTGCGAAGCGGTTGGTGTCGACACCACCCGTCGTATCAACGAACTTTCGGATGCAGAAATCCTGAAGATCCGCGAATACATCGACGAGAACTTCTCTGTTGAAGGCGACCTGCGTCGCGAGACACAGATGAACATCAAGCGTCTGATGGACCTTGGTTGCTACCGTGGCCTGCGTCACCGTCGTAATCTGCCGGTTCGTGGTCAGCGCACCCACACCAACGCTCGTACCCGCAAAGGCCCCGCTAAGGCCATTGCCGGCAAGAAGAAGTAAGGGAGGGTCTGATCAATGGCACGCGAAAAGACAAAGACGAAGCGTAAGGTTTCCAAGAACATCGCCGCAGGTGTGGCGCATGTTAATTCCAGCTTCAACAACACAAAGATTTTGATCTCTGACGTTCAGGGCAATGCGATTGCATGGTCCTCGGCAGGCACAATGGGTTTCAAAGGGTCGCGTAAATCGACACCTTACGCAGCCCAGATGGCAGCAGAAGATGTGGGCAAAAAAGCACAAGATCACGGCGTGAAAACGTTGGAAGTCGAAGTGCAAGGCCCAGGTTCCGGCCGTGAAAGCGCATTGCGCGCATTGGCCGCAGCAGGTTTCAACATCACATCGATCCGTGACGTGACACCAATGGCCCACAACGGTTGCCGTCCACCAAAACGCCGCCGCGTCTAAGGACATTAATTATTTATGGGGTCGCGCCATTGCGTGCGGCCCCGTTCTGCTTTTCTGAAACCTCGGGAGTTTCTTCGCCGTTTGGACATGGGGCAAGAGACAAGAATGGAGGGACGTATGATCCACAAAAATTGGGCCGAATTGATCAAACCACAGCAGTTGGACGTGAAGCCGGGCAATGACCCAGCACGTCAGGCAACTGTGATTGCAGAACCGCTTGAGCGTGGTTTTGGTTTGACCATGGGCAACGCGCTGCGCCGCGTTTTGATGTCATCGCTGCAAGGCGCTGCCATTACATCTGTACAAATTGACAATGTTTTGCACGAGTTCTCCAGTGTTTCTGGCGTACGTGAAGACGTTACCGACATCGTTTTGAACCTCAAGGGTGTTTCCTTGCGTATGGAAGTCGAAGGGCCAAAGCGCTTGTCGATCTCTGCAAAAGGCCCTGGCGTTGTTACTGCTGGCGACATTTCTGAAAGCGCCGGGATAGAGATCCTTAACCGCGATCATGTAATCTGCCACTTGGATGACGGCGCTGACGTGTACATGGAACTGACCGTGAATACGGGCAAGGGCTATGTCGCAGCGGACAAGAACAAACCGGAAGATGCGCCAATCGGGTTGATCCCGATCGATGCGATCTATTCGCCAGTGAAAAAAGTGTCCTATGACGTGCAGCCGACTCGCGAAGGTCAGGTGCTGGACTATGATAAGCTGACGATGAAGGTTGAAACTGACGGTTCTATCACGCCAGACGATGCGGTCGCATTTGCTGCGCGTATTCTGCAAGACCAGTTGGGAATCTTCGTCAACTTTGATGAGCCTGAATCTGCGTCGCGTCAGGATGATGATGATGGTCTGGAATTCAACCCGCTGCTGCTTAAGAAAGTAGACGAGTTGGAACTATCTGTTCGTTCCGCGAACTGCCTGAAGAACGACAATATCGTGTATATTGGCGATCTGATCCAGAAGACCGAAGCCGAAATGCTGCGCACACCAAACTTTGGTCGCAAGTCCTTGAACGAAATCAAGGAAGTGCTGTCGGGTATGGGTCTGCACCTTGGTATGGACGTCGAGGACTGGCCACCGGACAACATCGAAGACCTTGCCAAGAAGTTCGAGGATTCGTTCTAAGAATTCATGCGGTGGGGAGCGATCCCCACCACATGCAAGACTGGGCCAAGAGGGCCCCAAGGAGAGTTGGCGCTACGCACGCCAGCCGGACAAAGTAAAACCGCCCGTAGAGGGCATATCGTTGGAGACTAGAAAATGCGTCACGCACGTGGTTACCGCCGCCTGAACCGTACTCATGAACACCGCAAGGCGTTGTTCTCGAACATGGCAGGCTCGCTCATTGAACATGAGCAAATCAAAACAACTTTGCCAAAAGCAAAAGAATTGAAGCCGATCATTGAAAAAATGATCACGCTTGCTAAGCGCGGCGATCTGCACGCGCGCCGTCAGGCAGCAAGCAAGCTGAAGCAGGACCAGTATGTCGCGAAATTGTTCGACATCCTTGGACCACGCTACAAAGATCGTCAGGGCGGCTATGTTCGCGTCCTGAAAGCGGGCTTCCGCTATGGCGACATGGCACCGATGGCCATCATCGAATTCGTAGATCGCGACCGCGACGCGAAGGGCGCAGGCGACAAAGCCCGCGTTGCAGCATACGAAGTTGCCGAAGACTAAAGCCAACTGCTTTTTAGAGTATTTAAAAGCCCCTGCTTGTGCGGGGGCTTTTTGCATTTATGCCTTGGGCGAGGATTTTCATCCATTTGAAATATGGGTGTTGCGAAAGGCACCTGGGCTGCGCATATCTTGGGTATGAAATATGTCCTGATCCTGCTCGCCCTGATTTCTTTGCCCGCCTATGCGCAGACTGTGCCGACCTCTGCGGTTCAAATACAACTTAGCTTTGCGCCATTGGTTAAAGAGGCCACGCCAGCCGTTGTGAACATCTATGCGCGCACCATCGTGCAGAGCAGTCGCACACCACTCCAATCTGATCCGTTTTTCGAGCGCTTTTTCCAAAGCCCTGACGCTGGCCGTCCACGGGTTCAGAATTCGCTTGGGTCGGGTGTGATTTTGTCCGAGGACGGGATCGTGGTGTCGAATTATCACGTGGTCGGGATGGCGACAGACATACGCATTGTCCTTGCTGACCGGCGTGAATTCTCCGCCCGTGTCGTACTCAGCGATGCGGATAGCGATCTTGCAATTCTCAAGATTGATGATGTGGCAGGCTTGCCATTTTTGTCCTTGCGCGACAGTGACGGGGTTGAGGTCGGCGAATTGGCTTTGGCGATTGGGAACCCATTCGGTGTGGGTCAAACTGTCAGCAGCGGCATCGTATCGGGTCTTGCGCGATCGGGCGGTATGAACGGTGGCGGACAGGGATATTTCATTCAGACTGATGCGCCGATTAATCCGGGAAACTCCGGTGGTGCTTTGATTGATATGCAGGGTGATTTGATCGGCATCAACACGTCCATCCTGACCAGCTCGGGTGGGTCAAACGGAATCGGCTTTGCGATCCCCGCCAATCTGGTTGCTGCGTTTGTAGATCAGGCGCGCAGCGGGTCGACGCGGTTTTCGCGCCCTTGGGCAGGCCTTAGCGGGCAAGCGGTAGATGCGGACATGGCCTCCCCATTGGGGTTGGACAGGCCCGGCGGTATCATTTTGTCTGGGCTACATCCGGTTAGCCCCTTTTTGGCTGCAGGTTTTCGGGTTGGTGATGTGATTATCGCGGTTGACGGTCAGGACGTGCATTCCCCTGCCGAGATGATTTACCGGATGAGCGTCGCCGGTCTGGGCAAGCAAGCAGTGATTACGCGGCTGAGGGAGCGGGAGAAGACCGAGTTGCTGGTGTCCCTGATTGAGGCACCAGAAGAGCCTTCGCGTGATACTATTATCTTGGGTGATCGGGAACTGCTGCCCGGTCTGGAATTGTCGCGGATCAACCCAGCAGTCCTGTCCGAGCTGAACCTTTCGCTTGAAGTGGAAGGCGTTGCAGTGACGGATGTCGGACCTTTTGGTATGCAGGTTGGTCTGCGCCCCGGCGATGTTATTCTAGGCGTCAATGGCCAAGAGGTTGAGACCCCTGTTCAGGTGCGTGACGCCTTTAGTGGGCGGCGGCAGGCCGAATTGTTTGTGCAACGTGGCGGGCAACGGTTGTCGCTGCGGTTTCGGATTTGACCGTTGGCAGATTTATTTGGCAGCACAGAGGCAATCGTGGAAGGGGGGCACCGCCCCCTTGCTGATCGGTTGCGACCAAAAACGTTGACTGAGGTGATCGGGCAAAGTCAGGTACTTGGCCCGGAGGCACCCCTGACAGTCATGCTTGAGTCCGGTTCTTTAGGATCGCTAATTTTCTGGGGACCGCCCGGCGTCGGCAAGACAACAATTGCCAGGCTGTTGGCTGACGAAACCGATCTGCACTTTGTACAGATCAGTGCAATTTTCAGCGGTGTTCCCGAATTGCGTAAGGTGTTCGAAGCGGCCAAGATCAGGCGGCAAAACGGGCAGGGGACCTTGCTGTTCGTCGATGAGATCCACCGTTTTAACAAGGCGCAGCAAGACGGGTTCTTGCCGCACATGGAGGATGGCACGATCTTGTTGGTCGGCGCGACCACGGAAAATCCGTCGTTCGAACTGAATGCCGCTGTGCTGAGCCGCTCGCAAGTGTTGGTGCTTGAGCGACTGCCACTAGCCGATCTAGAGCGGTTGGCCCTGCGGGCCGAAGCCGAAATGGGCCGTGCCTTGCCACTGGACAGTGCTGCACGCGAAAATCTGCTTGAGATGGCTGATGGCGACGGGCGCGCCTTGCTGAACCTGATCGAACAGGTGGCGGCGTGGAAGGTCGAGGGTTTGTTGGATGGTAAGGCACTATCGGCCCGTTTGATGCGTCGCGCAGCGCAGTACGACAAGGGCGGCGATGCGCATTATAACCTTATCTCGGCGCTCCATAAATCGGTGCGAGGGTCCGATCCTGATGCGTCTCTTTATTGGTTGGCCCGGATGCTGGAGGGGGGCGAAGACCCGCGGTATCTGATGCGGCGGATCACGCGGATGGCCGTTGAAGACATCGGGTTGGCGGACCCGCAGGCGCAAGCGATCTGCCTGCAATCTTGGGAAACCTATGAGCGTTTGGGGTCGCCTGAAGGCGAATTAGCTTTGGCACAAGCCGTAACATATCTGGCCTTGGCCCCGAAATCGAATGCCGCCTATGTGGCCTACAAGGCCGCGCGGCGCGCCGCGAAACAGACTGGTTCCGCTCCTCCGCCGAAACATATCATGAATGCGCCAACCAGCATGATGAAAGAACAAGGGTACGGCGCGGGCTATGCCTATGATCATGATGCAGAGGACGGGTTCTCGGGTCAAAACTACTTTCCTGACGGCATGGACCGGCCCCAACTTTATCAGCCGGTCGAACGGGGGTTCGAGCGCGACTTGAAAAAGCGGCTAGATTACTTTGAAAAGTTGCGGGCGACGCGCAAAACTTGACAATCCGTGCGCAAAGCGTGACAGACCGCAGATGATTTCAACCCTGTTCCTTGTGGCCCTTGGTGGCGCTATCGGTGCGACGTTGCGGTTCTTGTCGAGCGTCGCCGTGTTGCGCGCGTTTGGCCCGCAGGACTTTCCCGTTGCGGTGCTGAGCGTCAACATTCTGGGATCGTTTCTGATGGGGCTGTTCGTCGTCTTTGCAACGCAAAAGGGGCTGACACAGTACAGTCCGTTTGTGATGGCTGGTGTTCTTGGCGGGTTCACGACGTTTTCGGCGTTTTCGTTGGAAACAGTAACATTGATCGAGCGCGGCCAGATCGCATCGGCAGGGATATATGTGGCACTGTCAGTTGGACTGTCGGTGCTAGGATTAATGCTGGGCCTATTTGTGGCCAGAGGAGTATTTACATGAGCCGGGTTCAAAACCTGATCATTGAGCAGGGCGACGGAGATCAGCGGTTGGACCGCTGGTTCAAACGTATGTTCCCGCTGATCAGCCAAGGGCGCATCGAAAAGATGTGCCGCAAGGGTGACATTCGCGTTAATGGCGGACGTGTAAAAGCGTCAACACGGCTAGAGGTCGGGCAGGAAATTCGCATTCCACCGCTGCCCGATACCGAGGCCCCGCCACCGCCAAAGCGCACTCGGATTTCGGATGCAGATGCCAAATTCATCCGGTCCTGCGTGATCTACCGTGATGACTATATCATCGCGCTGAACAAGCCGCCCGGCTTGCCAGTGCAGGGCGGGTCCGGACAGTCGGATCGCCATGTCGATGCGTTGGCCGATGCGCTGATGTTCGATATGGATGAAAAGCCGCGCCTTGTGCATCGGTTGGACAAGGATACCTCTGGTGTCTTGATCATGGCGCGGACGCGGTCGATTGCGGCTGATCTGACATCGTCGTTCAGGCACCGCCAGACGCGCAAGATTTATTGGGCGGCAGTCGCAGGCGTGCCGCACCCCAAGAACGGCACGATTAAGTTTGGCTTGGTCAAGGCGTTCGGACATGGGGCGCGGGGCGAGGGCGAAAAGATGTATTGCGTCCATCCCAAAGACATGGACACCACCGAAGGGGCCAAACGCGCCACGACGGATTATGCGACATTGGCGCAAGCTGGCACGCGCACCTGTTGGGTAGCGTTGATTCCAGTGACGGGCAGGACACACCAGTTGCGCGCCCACATGGCTGAGATCGGTCACCCCATTATCGGTGACGGCAAATACGGTGGTTCGGGTCAAGAAAACATGGGCGATGGGTGGGGCGCGCAGCTTGGTGGCGACATTTCGAAAAAGCTACACCTGCACGCGCGGTCCCTGACGCTTGAACATCCGGTGACCAAGGCGACGTTGAACCTGGTTGCACCTATGCCGGATCATATGGTGCGCACATGGGAAACCTTCCAATGGTCGCCATCTGATGTGCCCGCCGACCCGTTTGAGGAGGACTGGGGGTGAGCACTCCCTTGCGGCTGGTGATCTTTGATGTTGATGGGACGCTGGTCGACAGTCAGTCGGATATTCTGGCGGGTTTTGCGCAGGCGTTTGCCCATGTGGGGCGGCCTTTGCCCGAGCCCGCACAGATCATGTCAATCGTCGGGCTTTCGTTGGATGTTGCTATCGCGCGCCTTGTGCCGGACATCAGTGATGCAGACTGTGCGGCGATGGTCGAAGCCTATAAAGACGCCTATGTTGCCTTGCGGGAATCGGCACCGACGCAGAGCTCGTCGCCATTTTATCCCGGCGTCAAAGACGTATTGACCCATTTGCAGGCCATTCCTGAAATGCTGTTGGGGGTCGCGACGGGAAAATCCAAACGCGGCTTGGATAAACTGATCGAAGGGCATGGCCTGACAGGGATGTTTGTTACCCAACAGGTGTCCGATTTTCACCCGTCCAAACCGCATCCGTCGATGATTTTCCAAGCTATGGCTGACGCGGGTGTCGAGCCTGCGCAGACTGTAATGGTAGGTGACACAAGCTATGACATGGATATGGCCGCAGCGGCTGGCGTGACTGGGGTTGGTGTAAGCTGGGGGTACCATCCGCAGCAGGCGCTGACGGCGGCACAGCACATTATTCATCAATTCGATGAACTGCCCACGGTCTTGACCCGAATCTGGAGCTTATGAAAATGAGTGATTGGAAAGCAAAACGGTTTTGGAAAGAGGCGCAGGTTGTCTCATTGGACGCGGGCCACTCGGTCGAGCTGGACGGTCGCCCGATCAAGACGCCTGCAAAGCAACTCCTTGTGCTGCCTACAGCTAAGATGGCTGAAGCGATCGCCGCAGAATGGCAGGCTCAAGAAGGTCTTATTAATCCATTAACCATGCCGTGTACCAAAACCGCGAATGCCGCGATCGACAAGGTCGCGGTTCAACATGCCGAGGTCGCTGACATGCTGGCGGCCTATGGCGATTGCGACCTGCTGTGCTACCGTGCGGACAGCCCGCAAGAATTGGTTGACCGGCAAAGCGCCCATTGGGATCCGATGTTGGGCTGGGCAAAGGATACACTGGGTGCCAAATTGCAGCCGCGCGTCGGTATCATGCATGTACCGCAAGATCCCGAGGTGGTGGCCGATTTGACCCGCCGCACGCACGCGCTGAACCCCTTTGAACTGGCCGCGTTTCACGATCTTGTGAGCCTTTCCGGGTCATTGGTTTTGGGGTTTGCCGCTGCGATGGACGCCCGCGATATGGAATCGCTTTGGGACATGTCGCGTCTGGACGAGATGTGGCAGGTTGAATTGTGGGGCAAAGACGATGACGCAGAAGCCTTGGCCGCAGCCAAAAAGGGTAGTTTTTTGCACGCAAAGTTCATGTTTGACCTGAGCAAAGGCGCATAGCGTTCAAACTGGACGTTTCCCGCATGACGTAGGTGGATTTTTGGGCATCGAGCCTTGACGTTCCGGCATGAATTCGCCCAAACTCCGTAGCACTAATGGGATCAATCCATTAAAATCATCTCCGACCCAAAAGGTGTCGGTTAAACCGCCCATTAACGTGGCGGGAATCAGGAAGAGGTAACTATGAATAAATCCGTATTTTTCGGTGCGATGACTGTTGCTGGCGTACTCGCCGGTGCGTCTGCTGCAGCTACACTTGATGACGTAAAAGCCCGCGGCAAGCTGAACTGTGGTGTGGCCACTGGTTTGGTTGGCTTTGCTGCGCCAAACGCCAATGGCGAATGGGAAGGCTTTGACGTTGCAGTATGCCGCGCCGTTGCAGCGGCTATCTTTAACGATCCGACAGCTGTTGAGTTCATTCCAACAACGGGCAAAACACGCTTTACCGCGCTTGCCTCCGGCGAGATCGACTTTCTTGCGCGCAACACCACATGGACATTCTCGCGTGACGTTGACCTCAAGTTCGACTTCATCGGTGTGAACTACTACGATGGTCAAGGCTTTATGGTACCAAAGGCCCTAGGCGTTTCTTCTGCCAAGGATCTGGACGGCGCGACAGTCTGCATTCAGACCGGTACAACTACCGAACTGAACCTTGCTGACTTCTTCCGCGCGAACAACATCTCGTACGAGCCTGTGCCAATTGAGACAAACGCCGAAGGCCAGCAGCAGTACCTTGCCGGTGCTTGCGACACCTACACAACCGACGCATCCGGTCTGGCATCCACACGTGCCACTTTCGAGACACCTGGCGATCACATCATTCTGCCAGAAATCATCTCGAAAGAGCCTTTGGGCCCGCTGGTACGTCACGGCGACAACGACTGGGGCGACCTGACACGTTGGGTATTGTACGCTCTGATCGCAGCTGAAGAGCTGGGTGTTACATCTGCAAACGTTGAAGAGATGGCCACAAGCACAACAAACCCAGAAGTTGCCCGCCTGTTGGGTACCGAAGGTACGTTGGGTGAAATGTTGGGTCTGGACGCCGCATGGGCCAAGAACGCAATCGCGTCTCAGGGCAACTATGGCGAAATCTTTGCCAAGAACATCGGCGAAGAGACACCAATCGGTCTGGCCCGTGGCCTGAACGCTCAGTGGACAGACGGCGGCCTGATGTACGCGCCTCCTTTCCGCTAAGAACTTTGCCAAAGGGCGCGGAGTTCTCCGCGCCCTTTGTGCTTCCAAAGACCAAAAACAAACCCGGCCAATGACATCGAATGATGCGCACAAATAGGTCCGGAACACAGGGATAATCTGATGACGACAATGTCCGACCCTCAACAGGGCTCGTTCCGGCTGTCGATGTTGCTGAACGACACCCGCTATAGATCCTACACATTTCAATTTATCGCTTTGCTGCTATTGATCGCACTGATGGCCTTTTTGGGTATCAATCTGGTGCGAAACCTAGCCGAAGCCGGTCTGAACATTTCGTATGATTTCCTGGGCGTGCCTGCAGGGTACGACATCAACCAGACTTTAATCGACTATAACAGCCAGTCCTCGAACCTTAGGGCGGCGATGGTCGGAATCATCAACACCTTGCTTGTTGCGTTTCTGGCCTGTGTGACGGCAACTGTGATTGGTGTTATTGCCGGTGTCGCACGCTTGTCGAAAAACTGGCTCGTTTCAAAACTGATGTCCGTCTACGTCGAGATTTTTCGCAACATTCCGGTGCTGATCTGGATCTTGATGATCTACACGCTGATGACAGCGGTGCTGCCGGCACCCAACGCCTTCCGTGGTGACAATGCCACTTCCAGTATGTTTCTTGATGCCTTCGCCTTTACCAACCGCGGCGTTTATATCCCTGCGCCAGTCTGGGGGCCGGGGTCGATGCTGGTCGTCGCGATTTTCATCCTGTCAATTATCGCAGCGTTCTTTTATCGCCGCCATGCCGTCAAACTATTGTTTGAAACGGGCAAACTGCTTCCAACTGGCTGGCCGACATTGGCGATCCTGATCGTACCGACCCTGTTGACGTTCTTTGTCATGGGCAGCCCCATTGGTTTGGAGATGCCGGAGCTCAAAGGCTTTAACTTTACGGGCGGTATCCAGATCGGTGCCCCCTTGATCGCACTTTGGCTCGCGTTGTCGGTATATACTGGCGCGTTTATTGCTGAAAACGTGCGGGCTGGCATTCAGGCGATTTCCAAAGGTCAGACCGAGGCGGCGTCGTCGCTGGGTCTGCGCCCCAAGCGCGTTATGAATCTGATCGTACTGCCACAAGCGTTGCGCGTGATCATTCCGCCGTTGATCTCTCAGTACCTGAACATCACCAAAAACTCGTCACTGGCGATTGCTGTTGGCTATGCCGACATCACGGCGACGCTGGGCGGGATTACCCTGAACCAGACAGGCCGCGCGATTGAATGCGTGCTGCTGCTCATGCTGTTCTATCTCACGATCTCGCTGTCGATTTCGGCGATCATGAACGTCTATAACAACAACGTCAGCCTGAAGGAGCGGTAATATGTCAGACACACATGCCCAAACCGTTACCTATGTCCGCGATACGATGCTGCCCCAGGCTGCACCGCCATCCACGGCACAAGGCCCGGTCAAATGGGTCCGCGATAGCCTATTTTCGTCGATCCCATATACGATCCTGACCTTAGCAGCACTCTATGTAATCTACGTGGTCCTAGCGGGCTTCTTGCCTTGGTTGCTGGGCGGCGTCTGGACGACCGCCAACATCCGCGAATGCCGGGAAGTGTTGGATGGCGCGTCGGGCGGCTGTTTCTCGGTCCTGAGCGAGCGCTGGAACCAGTTGCTGTTTGGTATTTCGTACCCCCAAGATGGGTATTGGCGCCCGACACTGGCTTTTGTGCTGCTGTTTGTCGCCATTGCGCCGATCTTGTTCTCTGCACTGTCACGCAAGCTGCTGATCGTAACCGTATTGTATCCGTTTGTTGCCTTCTGGTTGATTTGGGGCGGGTCACTTCTGGTGCCCTTGGCCGCATTAGTCAGCATCGGCGTGGGCTATACCCTCTATAGCAAACTGGTGAAAACCAGTTTTGCGGTCGCTTTGGCTGCCGGTGTCGTTGCCGCAGCGGTGCTCTGGATTATTCTCAGTTTCATCACGCCAAGCCTGTCCGGTGTCTTCGCACTCGAGGAAGTGGCGTCGCGGAACATGGGTGGCTTTATGCTGAACATGATCCTTGGGGTAATCTGCGTCTCCTTGTCGCTTCCCCTGGGCATTTTGTTGGCCCTCGGCCGTCAGTCCAGTTTGCCAATCATCAAGATGATCTGCGTGGTCTTCATTGAATTCATCCGTGGCGTTCCGTTGATCACCCTGTTGTTCGTGGCGAACGTGGTTTTGGCATACTTCCTGCCACCGGGCACAAACTTTGACCTTATCCTGCGCGTGATCATCATGATTACGATGTTCGCTTCGGCCTATATCGCCGAAGTGATCCGGGGCGGGTTGGCCGCATTGCCACGTGGCCAATACGAAGGGGCCGAAAGCCTTGGGCTTGATTATGCGCAATCCATGCGTTTGATCATCTTGCCACAAGCGCTGAAAATCTCGATCCCGGGCATCGTTAACGTCGCCGTGGGCCTGTTCAAGGATACCACGTTGGTGTCGATCATCTCGATGTTCGATCTGGTCGGCATGATCCGTGGACCGATCCTCGCCTCGACCGATTGGAACGGCGTCTATTGGGAACTTTGGGGCTTTGCTGCCCTGCTGTTTTTCATCGTTTGCTACGGCATCTCGCAATATTCACAATGGCTGGAACGTCAACTCCAGACCGACCACCATTAAGGAAAGGCTGTAATCATGGCTGAACAAGCAAAAGCATTGAAGGTCTCTGACGAGGTCGCAATTAGCATCCAGAATATGAATAAATGGTACGGCACATTCCACGTGCTGCGCGATATCGATCTGACAGTCTATCGTGGTGAACGTATCGTTATCGCGGGCCCGTCTGGTTCGGGTAAATCCACGCTGATCCGCTGCATCAACGCATTGGAAGAGCATCAGAAAGGCCGGATCGAAGTAGACGGCACGGTGTTGTCGTCCGATGTGAAAAACATCGACAAGATCCGGTCAGAGGTTGGCATGTGCTTTCAGCATTTCAATCTATTCCCGCACCTGACAATCCTCGAGAACTGCACGTTGGCACCGATCTGGGTCCGCAAGACACCCAAGAAAGAAGCCGAAGAGATTGCGATGCATTTCCTTGAGAAGGTCAAGATTCCCGATCAGGCTAGCAAATACCCCGGACAACTGTCCGGTGGCCAACAGCAGCGTGTTGCGATTGCGCGCAGCCTGTGCATGCGCCCGCGCATCATGCTGTTTGACGAACCGACGTCTGCGCTTGACCCCGAAATGATCAAAGAAGTTCTGGATACAATGGTCGAGCTTGCCGAAGAAGGCATGACCATGCTCTGCGTGACCCACGAGATGGGTTTTGCCCGGCAAGTAGCTAACCGCGTGATCTTTATGGATGAAGGTCAGATTGTTGAGCAGAACGAACCGGAAGAGTTCTTTAACAATCCACAAAGCCCGCGAACCAAGCTGTTTCTTAGCCAGATCCTGGGTCACTAAGTTTGAACAAAATAGGGCGGGGGAAACCCCGCCTTATTTTATTGCGTTGCGGGTAAGTCGCGAGGAACGACGATCTGGCTCATCTTACCCATGTGCCAATGGACGTCTGACCAATCCTCAATATCGAATGTTACGGCAAGAGTTGCACCGGTCGGGTAATGGCTGATGCCGTCCCCATTTGGCGGCGTCTTGACTATCATTTCCGCCATGGCTGCGATGCCCGGATTGTGACCGACGACCAAGACCGTTTCACCAGTCGCATCCTGTAGCTTTGCCAAGATATTTTCGGCATCGGCAAGGTATAAGTCGCGCGTGAAAGTAACTTGAACGCTCTCATCAAGGCCGAGCTTTTCCAACGTTTCGGAGGCGCGCTTGGCTGTTGAGCACAAGACAGCATCGGGGTGAAGCCCCTTTTCAGCTAACCATTGCCCCAACGCGGTGGCATTGTCGCGGCCGCGGGCGCTTAGCGGCCGGTCATGGTCAGATGTTTGTGCATCTGCCAAATCCGATTTTGCATGGCGCATCAGTATCAGTCGTTTCATCTTAACCCTTGCGGATAATACTGCCGGCTCCGTGTTCGGTGAACAATTCAAGCAAGCAGGCATTGGGCGCACGACCGTCCAAAATGACAGCGGCACGTACGCCACCTTCGATCGCTTGGAGCGCTGTTTCAGTTTTGGGGATCATACCACCGGCAATCGTGCCATCCGCGATCATTTCGCGAATCTGCGCCGCAGTAAGTTCAGTCAGAACCTCGCCTGCGGCATTCTTGACACCTGCCACATCTGTCAGCAGTAAAAGGCGGTCTGCCTTTAGTGCGGCTGCAATTGCGCCCGCTGCGGTGTCGCCGTTAATGTTGAATGTCTCACCGTTGCGGCCCATGCCCAAGGGCGCGATCACCGGAATGATGCCCTTGTCAGCAAGATCACGCAAGAGGCGTGGATTTACTTCGGTAGGGGCTCCTACAAGGCCCAATTCGGGGTCTTCTTGATCGCAGATGATCAACCCGCTATCTTTGCCTGACACGCCCACACAGCGTCCGCCCTGGGCTGTGATCGCCTGCACGATGCGTGCATTCACAAGGCCCGACAAGACCATCTCGACCACTTCCATGGTTGCGGCGTCAGTTACCCGTTTACCATTGATGAATTCGGACTTGATATCGAGCCGCTTGAGCATGCTGTTGATCATCGGGCCACCGCCGTGAATGATCACGGGGTTCACGCCAACTTGACGCATCAGTGCAACGTCGCGCGCGAATTCTTCCATCGCCTCGTCACTGCCCATGGCGTGGCCGCCCAGCTTGATGACCACAGTCGCGTCAGCATAGCGTTGAAGATAGGGCAAAGCCTGGCTCAGGGTTTGCGCTGTGGCGATCCAGTCGCGGTTCATGTCTTGTTTTCTCATTCTATACCTAAGGTGTGCACCACGGCGCTCTACTCTAACGTGCTGATAATCGCACGTAATGTGGGAATACCCCAACCCTTTTCCGATGACGTCACAACGATTTCTGGATAAGCCGCTGGGTGTTTGGCCAAAGCAACGCGTACCTGGTCCAGAATCTTGGCGCGATCAGCCTCTTTTACTTTGTCTGATTTGGTTAAAACGCATTGAAACGTCACCGCCGAGCTATCAAGAAGCGACATGATTTCGTCGTCTACTTTTTTGACGCCGTGGCGCGCATCGATCAAGACAAAAGCCCGCCGCAGAGTTTGACGTCCGGACAGATACTGTTTGAGCAGGCGTTGCCATTTTTCAACCACAGGGAGAGGGGCGTTCGCATAGCCGTAGCCGGGCAAATCGACCAGGTAAAGTGCGTCACCAGCTGTGAAATAGTTGATTTCTTGAGTTCGCCCCGGCGTGTTGGAGGCGCGGGCGAGCGCCTTCATTCCGGTCAGTGCGTTGATCAGGGTGGATTTCCCGACGTTAGACCGCCCGGCAAAGCACACCTCCATGCGGTCGGCGGGTGGAAGCCCGTCCATTGCAACGACGCCTTTTACGAATTCGGTGTCGCCGGCAAAAAGCATCCGGCCTTTTTCGGCGGTGAACGCGTCAGGTTCGTCGGCGACCTTAAATTGAATTTGCATCAGATTACCTCTGCTTTATCACCAAGCGCGATATCGCCTGATTGGATGACTTCAGCATAAACGCCAAAATCCTGATGGCCAAATGCGCTGTTCAAGATGTCGAGCATCGCTGTGTCGCGCCTGCCGGTGATCGGGTTCGTGTTGATAACGGGGCACCGTTCGATAGGCTCCCGAATGCGCAGAACTGTGGTGCCAATTTTGACATCGCGGCCGATCCAGCCGAACTCGGCCCATGCTGCGACATCGTCCAGCCAAATGTTACCGCGCCAACGTTCCTTGGTAATATCGACCCCCAAGGCGTCAGCTACAGCAAGGTGCGAGGCTGCGTTCATGATCGATACTGACGGATATTCGCTGTCCGTCATGCCGCGATCTGGGGCCGCGACAATAGCCGTAGGGGTCGCACGATTTTCCGGACAGAGCGGGGCGACCCACTCTAGGAATGCGGGAGTGTCAGCAGGGTCATCAGGAGAGAAGGACAGCGGCGCTAGGTCCTGATGGGTTAGGGTCAGCCGTCTGTTTGCAACACCAAGCTTTGCCCAAATACCGGCAAGGCCGGGGGTTCGGGACCCAACCACGAAATTGTGGCAGCTTGCCCATGCGGGCTGACTTGCGTTAAATTTTGTGGCCTCATGGATCACAGCCCACACCCGATCCCAGGGCATGGTTTGCCCTAGGGTCAGGTGCACCTGGTCAATCGCCTCGCGCCCGTGGCTTTTAATCGGATGCCGGTAGAGGGCGCAAACCTGCATTACTTCTTGCCTTTGGTCGGTGCCTTAGTGTCGTTTGCAGCTTTCTTGTTCTTGCGCTTCAGGCCGCCAGTGATGTTACCCAAAAGGTCCGGCTTATACCCTTGGCTTCGCATGATAAGATATTGCTGGGTAAAGGTGATCGTATTGTTCGCGATCCAGTAGACGACCAGACCCGACGCAAAACCACCAAGCATGAACATGAAAACCCAAGGCATCCAGGCAAAGATCATCTGCTGGGTGGGGTCTGTTGGGGCCGGGTTCAATTTCTGCTGCAAGAACATCGAGATGCCCAAAAGCAGTGGCAGAATACCGATAAACACCAACGCCATGATAGAACCTGCATCAGGTGACGCCCAAGGGAGCAGGCCATAGAAGTTGAAAATCGAGGTTGGATCAGGCGCGCTAAGGTCTTGGAACGGGCCGAAAAATGGCGCGTGGCGCAGTTCGAGGGTGACAAAAATCACTTTATAGAGCGAAAAGAAGATCGGGATTTGCATCACTATCGGCAAACAGCCCGCTGCGGGGTTTACCTTCTCGCGCTTGTAAAGTTCCATCATGCCTTGCTGAAGTTTCTGGCGGTCTTCGCCAGCGTCTTTCTTCAGCTTTTCCATCTGCGGCTGAAGTTCTTTCATCTTCGCCATCGAGACATAGGATTTATAGGCAAGCGGGAACAGCAACGCCTTGATCAATAGGGTAAGGCCGATAATCGCGATGCCCATGTTGCCGATCAGGAGGTTTAGGTGGTGCAGTACCCAAAAAATTGGTTTCGTCAGGAAAAAGAACCAACCCCAATCGATGGAGTCGATAAATTTATAGACGCCTTGTGCCTCGTATTCGCGCAAAATCTCCCATTCTTTTGCACCGGCAAACAGTTGGGTCGTCACCGTCGCAGTTGTGCCAGACGCAATGGATTGGGTTGGTAAAACGGCCTCGGTCTGAAAAATATCTGTATTTGGCAGGTATTTTACAGTCAGCCGGGATGCCTGTGCAGGATCGGGGATAAGGTTGGTCATGAAGTAGTGGCCAGTAAAGCCGATCCAGCCGTTTGTGACGCCGTCAATGCGTTCGGATGGAATGCCGCTAACGGGGTCAAGATCAGGGATATCATCCCAACCGGTTTCAAGCAGCTCACCGTTGTTCATGGCGACCATACCCTCGTGCAGAATAAAGAAGTTCTGCGCATCGGACGGAATGCCATGCCGTGCAATGATCCCGTAGGGAGCCATCGTAACTGTGGTGTCTGAAGTGTTCTCAACCGATTGTTCGATGTTGAACATGTAGTTTTCATCAATTGAAATCACGCGGGAAAAAATTTGGCCCGCGCCGTTGTCCCACGCCATTGTGACGGGGCTGCCAACTGAAAGTGTTTCCCCTTCAACCAAGGACCAAAGGGTGTTCGGCCCTGGAACCTGCTCTGGTGCGATACCTGCACCGGCGGCCCAACCATACAGCGCATAATACGCGTCGTCGGTGCCTGCTGGCGACAAAAGCGTCACGATGGGTGCATCATCGTCAATTGTTGTTCGGTAGTCCTTGAGCATCAGGTCATCGACCCGGCCACCCAAAAGCGAAATTGATCCCGTCAGTCGTGCGGTTTCGACTGGAATGCGTGGTGCCTGTTTAAGGGCTTCTGCGCGTGGTTCGGATGCATTGCTTACGGTTGCCGTTTCAGCGCCGGAGGGGACAGACGCTGTTGGAGCCATCGTTTCGACCGTTGATTCCGTTGTGGTCCCTTCGACGGGTGGCACTGTTTCAGGAGGTGGAAATAACACAAACCACCCAAGAATCACTACGAAACTTAGAGCCGTCGCTAGTATGAGATTCTTGTTCTGATCGTCCATATGACCGCCACCTGATGTCTATAATATCAGCGTGGGTTCAACAGAGTGCAGCACCAAAGGTCAAGCGGATTCGCCCCTCTGCCGACGCTATTGAGCAGTGTTTGCTGCATATGTACTAGGCTTTCCCGCTCATAATGCGCGGGACATCTCGCAGTTTGGCATTATGGGCTTGTATCCAGTCGACCGTCTGATCGACAGGCATGGGGTGGGCAATCCCGAAGCCTTGGACATGGTTGCACCCGAGTTGTGCAAGAATAACATGTTCTCCGACAGTTTCGACGCCCTCTGCCAATGTGTCGACGCCCAAGCGTTCGGCCATCGTTAGGATTGCGCTGATCATTCGCTGCTGTTCTGGGTCACGATCCGCTTTTATCACAAAAGATCGATCGATTTTGATGCGGTTTACCCCAAAGCGACGTATCGAAGTGATAGACGCATGGCCGGTGCCAAAATCGTCAAGGTCGATACGGCAACCCAGGTCGCCAAGTGCATTGATATTGCGCGTTATCATATCATCTGGCGCGCTTGCGACAACAGTCTCGAGAACCTCAATCGCGAGTCTGTCGGGCAGTAGATCAAAGCGGTCCAATTCCCAGCTTATTTTCTTGACCAGAAGCGGATTGCTCAATTCAGAGCCGGCAAAATTCACGCCGATTTGAGGGACGTGCAGCCCGGATGCATCCCAAGATTGGACCGCAGAAAAGGCGTGGTACATCATCACTTCAGCTAGTCGTTCCAATAGATCCGCTTGTGCAAGCGCGGGCAGGAAATCCGATGGCAGCAACATGCCGCGTGTCGGGTGTGACCATCTGGCCAATGCCTCGAAGCCGCTTATCTGGCCGGTTTCTGTAGATAACTGAGGCTGGAACCACGGCATAATCTGACCGTTCTCTAGCGCACTCGCGACTTCATCAACCAGCGCGTCGGATTGGGCGTTGGCGGGGATCATGCGGTCCGTAAAGGCCCGAATACCGGACGGTCCGTGGCGCGTCGCTTCTCTCAATGCGGTTGCAGAGGCAATTAGCCATCCTTCGCCAGTGTTGGTAGGCGATCGTGCGTGTTGGCAAAACCCGACTGACACAGAAACATAGATGGCTGTTCCGTCAATCGAAATAGGTTCCTCAGCAGTGCTTTGCAGTCGGGCAGCCATTTGGATACATAATTCAAGATCCAAGTGCCTTACGGGGTCAAGGCAGACAGCAAGGGTCACATCATCGATCGTTGCGACGCTGTCCTTGTCGCGCACCGCCCCTAACAGGCGTTCCGAGATTTCTGTGCGAACTTTATCGGCCGCTGACTTGCCAAAACGATCCTGCAACTCGGCAAAGTTCTCAATCTCGAGCGAAAATATGGCTGACTTCCATCCGATGTCAGAGGTCTTGTTAAATACCTGATGCGCTAAGTCACTAAATGCGTTGGGTTGCAGCAGGCCATTCACCCCTTCGCGTGCTAACATCAGCTGGTTGACCGACCCGTAAAAGCCGCCCAAAAAAAGATAGATTATGGGAATTGCCACGGCACAAATCAACAATGCCCCTTCGCCGCCGAACCAGTAAGTTGACAAGCAAAGCGCTGGTAGGAAGGCTAATGCGGGCGGGCCTGTCAAAATCGTAGAAATGCTGCGTCCCACGTGTAGAACCGTTGCCTGCAAGCTGCGCGCCATCGTCAAACCCCCATCTGACGCGGCCTTCGCGTCGTTGGGTCAGGATTAGCTTCTTAGGGGTATCGAACAGGTTAATGTTCCTGTTTTCTTCCGTCCCAATTTAAGAAGATTCGTCGAAAGTCCGCTAGGTATTTCTGGTCAAAGCGGAAAAATCGAACAGCTTAGGATCCAGCAAATGCGATGGTCTGGCGTTCATGAGCGCACGAAACATGACCTGGCGACGGCCCGGGCTGTTGGCCTCCCAACCGTCCAAAATCGCCTTGACTTGCTGGCGTTGCAGCCCGTCTTGTGACCCGCAAAGATCACAAGGAATTATGGGGTATTTCATCGCGTTAGAGAACTTTTCACAGTCGGCTTCGGCGACATGGGCAAGGGGGCGATAGACAAATACATCGCCTTCTTCGTTCAGAAGTTTTGGTGGCATTGTTGCGAGGCGTCCACCGTGAAACAAATTCATGAAAAATGTTTCTAAAATGTCATCGCGGTGATGACCCAATACAACTGCACTACAGCCTTCTTCGCGTGCGATGCGGTACAAATGGCCCCGTCGCAGGCGACTACACAACGCGCAGAATGTCTGTCCAGCGGGAATCTTGTCCATCACAATCGAATAGGTGTCTTGGTATTCGATACGATGCTCGACACCCATCTTTTTGAGAAAAGCAGGCAATACGGTCGCTGGAAAATTCGGCTGACCTTGGTCCAGATTGCAGGCGAGCAATTCGACAGGCAGCAGTCCACGCCATTTCAATTCGTGCAGAATCGCAAGCAGGGTATAGCTGTCCTTGCCGCCTGACATGCAAACCAGCCATTTGGTGCCCGGTTCAATCATGCCGTATTGTTCAATGGCCTCGCGCGTGTGGCGCACAAGCCGCTTGCGCAGTTTGCGAAACTCGGTGCTTTGGGGGGCACCGTAAAAAAGCGGGTGAATATCGTCAGGTTGATCCAGCATGAGTTTGGCTTAGATCAAGTCACATCGCCGATCAAGCGGCGGATAGATCAGGGTGGGGCAATTGATGCGAATTATTTGGATGATGCTGGCAGTTATGCTGGGGCTTGTTGCGTGTACGGGAAAACCAAATGCTGATGATCCGTTGTTGTCGGACCGCGTATTTAACATCGAAAAATATTTCGACGGCCATGTTGTCGCAACGGGGCAGTTTCAGGACACACTGGGCACAGTGCGCCGCCGCTTTGTTGTAGACATCCATGGCACTTGGGACGGGCGGACCCTCACCTTGGTCGAGGATTTTGTTTACGAAGACAGAAGCACCGAACAGCGTACCTGGAAGATGACCAAGCCTGGACCTGACACGTGGACGGGGCAGGCGGATGGTGTGATTGGCACTGCAAAAGGTGTCGCGCGGGGTGATACTTTCAATTGGGTTTATAAAATTGACCTGCCTGTCCCAGATGGAACCTTGCGAGTGAATTTTGACGATTGGTTCTGGAAGCTTAGCGATACGCGGGTCTACAATCGCGCGTATATGAAGAAATATGGCGTTGATATCGGAGAAGTGCACATCACTTTCGATAAGAAGCGTTAATCCGGAACGTTGTCGATGCCGCTGCTGCCCCATGGGTGGCAGCGCGCAATACGCCGGATTGCCAGCCAGCCACCCTTAATACCGCCATGCTTGCGCAACGCTTCAAGGGCGTAGGCGCTGCAAGTCGGCTGAAACCGGCAGTTTTGGCCGAGCCATGGGCTGAAAATCAAGCGGTACGCCCGTACAGGAACAGCAAGAACGCGGGCGAACAATGTCATTTTATTTTGCCGTGCAGAATGTTTAGGGCTTTGGTCAGGTCTGCCAGCAATTGGCAAAAGGGCAGGGTGGCTGTTGCCCCTTGCCGCCCGACCAAGACATAGTCCATGCCGTCGCGGCCCTGATCGGGGAGGGCCAAGCGCGCGATTTCGCGCAGACGGCGCTTGGCACGGTTGCGGGCAACAGCGTTTCCGACTTTCTTGGAACAGGTGAAACCGACGCGTATACCTTCGGCCTCGCCTTCAGGGCGTTTGCGCATCTGGAGGATGAAACCCGGCATCGCCACACGGGGCGATCTGGTGGCCCGCTGGAAATCCGGTCTGTTTTTAAGCGTAGTCAAACGCAAAGAAACCGCCGGAAGCATTTCCCTTTGGGCGGCTTTTGTGCCATCCATGGGTGCTTCCGACGGTGTCATAATTGCAAAGTCCTGAAAGCGCGAATTACGCGCTCAGTTCTTTCCGGCCTTGGGCACGGCGCGAGTTAATGATCTTGCGACCCGCTTTTGTTGCCATACGTGCACGGAAACCGTGGCGCCGCTTGCGCACAAGGTTTGAAGGTTGAAAGGTGCGTTTCATCGCTCCGGCTCCACTTAATACGTTAGATCAACACCAGATTCGGCGCATCACTGTCAATTCAAGCCCTGCCTCTAAAGCTGCTGCGCCCGCAAGTCAAACCCTTGAGGCCGCAAAATTGACGAAGCTGCAATAAAAACGGCAATTATCGCGGTGGAGTGTTTCAATCCAGCGCCGTAACCCTAACTTTCTGCAATATATACGGCTCTGTGATCAAGCGCCCGTGATATCCCTACCTGCCTGCGTCACATTGGCCCATCTATAGGGCTATACGGTCTTACAGACCGAACATAGGAAGCGACCCGCACAATGGTAGATCAGACAGACGAGAAACCCGTATGGCTAAGGTATCTGCCAATTATCGTCATTGCTCTGGTGGCGGTGGCAGGGTTTTTCACACTTCGCGACTACCTGACCTTTGATACGCTGCGCGACAACCGCGAGGCGCTGGTCGCCTTTCGGGACGCAAATTATGTGCTGACGGTAGTCGTATTCATTGCGGCCTATATCTTGATCGTGGCGTTTTCGTTGCCCGGCGCTGGGATCGCTACCATCACGGGCGGATTCTTGTTTGGCACCTCGTTCGGGGTGTTATTCAATATAACGGGGGCCACGATCGGTGCTGTATTGATCTTTCTGGCGGCGCGGATGGGGCTTGGCGAAAGACTCAAGGCGCGAATGGATGCATCAGACGGAATGGTGCGGAAGATCAAAGAGGGTATCGACAATAACCAATGGTCGATGTTGTTCTTTATCCGTTTAGTGCCCGCCGTACCGTTTTTCGTGGCGAACCTGATACCTGCGTTTCTGGGCGTAAAGTTATACCGTTTTGTGATCTCGACGTTCTTGGGGATTATCCCTGGTTCGGTGGTCTATACGTCGGTCGGCGCGGGACTGGGGACAGTGTTTGCCCGTGGAGAAACGCCGAATTTTGGCATCATATTTGAGCCATATATTTTCTTTCCCATCCTTGGCCTCTGCGCCCTGTCGCTCCTTCCCGTCATACTCAAGGCCGTCACCGGCAAAAAGGAACTGTTGAAATGAATCACATTAAAACCGACCTGTTGATCATTGGTGCAGGCTCTGGCGGGCTGTCAGTTGCAGCGGGGGCCGCGCAAATGGGGGCGGATGTTGTCCTGCTTGAGGGCCACAAAATGGGCGGTGACTGCCTGAACTATGGCTGCGTTCCATCCAAAGCGTTGATTGCGACGGGAAAAGCGGCCTATGGCCAGCGCCATTCCGCACAATTCGGTGTGGCCGATGCCGCCGGAGAGGTCGACTATGCCGCTGCCAAAGATCACGTGGCCGACGTGATTGCGCAGATTGCGCCCGTCGACAGTCAAGAACGGTTCGAAGGATTCGGGATTAATGTAATACGTGAATTCGGGCGCTTTATCTCGGAGGACGAGGTTCAGGCGGGCGACACCATCATCAAAGCGCGACGTATTGTGATCGCCACGGGATCATCGCCTTTGGTGCCGCCCATTCCGGGGTTGGACAAGACCCCCCACGAGACAAACGAAACCCTATTCGAGCTGCGTGAAAAGCCAGAGCATCTGCTGATCATCGGCGGCGGTCCCATTGGTATGGAGATGGCGCAGGCGCATATTCGCATGGGCTGCAAAGTGACCGTAATCGAAGGGGACAAGGCGCTGGCCAAAGACGACCCGGAGATGGCCGCCGTCGTGCTGCAGTCGCTAAAGGACGAAGGTGTGGAAATCGCCGAAGGTGCCTTGGCAGCCGAGATTCGCGGAGATGTCGGTACGATTGAGGTCGAAGCCAAAGATGGCCGCGTGTTCAAGGGATCGCATTTGCTGGTCGCGGTGGGGCGCAAGGCTAACACCGATTCGCTGGACCTTGAAAAGGCGGGCATCAAACCGATCAAGAACGGTATCAAGGTGGACGCATCACTGCGTACTACCAATCGCAAGGTCTATGCTATTGGCGATGTGGCAGGAGGGCTGCAATTCACCCATGTTGCAGGGTATCACGCCGGTGTTGTGATCCGCTCGTTGATGTTCGCGATTCCGTCCAAGGCAAAAACCGCACATATTCCGTGGGCGACTTATACGGACCCGGAGCTGTCACAAGTCGGCCTGACAGAGGCGCAAGCCAAAGATGAACATGGCGACAAGGTCGAGGTCGTGCGCTTTCACTACAATCACAATGACCGTGCCATCGCAGAGCGCAAAACCAAGGGATTGATCAAAGTCATGGTTGTGAAAGGACGCCCAGTCGGGGTCAGCATTGTCGGCTATCAAGCGGGAGAGCTGATCAATCTGTGGGCATTGGCACTGGCAAATAACATGAAAATGAGCCAAATTGCCGGCATGGTTGCCCCTTATCCCACGATTGGCGAAGTCAACAAACGCGCAGCAGGTGCTTATTTCACGCCGCGCTTGTTTGAAAGCGATCTGGTCAAAACAGTTGTACGTTTTGTGCAACGTTTCATTCCCTAGAGCCCTCCAATTATGTTGAAATCCTTTTCAGGCCGGTTGCTGATACTGACCACCATCTTTGTGATGTTGGCCGAGGTACTGATTTTTGTCCCAACCATCGCGCGTTTCCGTCAAGAATATCTGATGAACCGTCTTGAACGGGCACAGATCGCTTCGCTGACGCTGTTGGCGAATGACATGATCGACCCCGCGCTCGAGGCTGAATTGCTCAGGACCGCAGAGGTTTTCAACGTTGTGTTGCGGCGTGACGAGGTTCGGCAGTTAGTGCTGTCCTCGCCGATGCCACAATCGATCATCAACACCTTTGATCTGCGTGACCCGTCAGCGCTGACGCTAATCAAGGATGCGTTTCTTCAACTGGCCGATACCCAAGACGGGGTGATCCGTGTGATTGGTGCGCCGGTTCAGGATGCAGGGTCATTAATCGAAATTACCATGCAAACGGTGCCCTTGCGTGATGCCATGGTGGATTACGGCATCCGGATTTTGCTGCTGTCTGCCGTAATTTCGATCATCACCGCATCGTTGTTGTTTGTCGCGCTGCGCGCTCTGTTGCTGAAACCGATCAAGGGCGTGGTTGGCCATATGCAGAACTATGCGTTGGCCCCCGAGGACGCGCGGCGCATTATCGCCCCCTCAGCTGGTGTGACCGAAGTCCGCGAGGCTGAGGAGGCGTTGATGAAGCTTGAGACAGAGCTGACCCAAGCCTTACGCCAAAAAGAACGGTTGGCGCAGTTGGGTCAGGCCGTCAGCAAGATCAGCCACGATTTGCGCAATATCCTGACGACCGCGCAACTGTTTACCGATCGTATCGAGATGTCCGAGGACCCCAGCGTCAAACGGATGGCCCCCAAGCTGGTCAGTTCGATTACGCGCGCCGTCCATCTGTGTGAATCGACCTTGGCCTTTGGCAAGGCCGAGGAACCAAGCCCGACATTAACCGTCATTGCGCTGGATCAGATCGTGCAAGATGTGATGGACAGCGAAAGCCTCGCCGCGGGCGAGGCTAATGTCGCGTTCGTGCTGGATATTCCTAAGGGGCTAAAGCTGCGCGCCGATCCAGAACAACTGTTTCGCGTTTTAGCCAATCTGACGCGCAATGCACGCCAGGCGATCGTTGCCACAGGGCATGGAGGAGAGATCAGCATAACCGCTATGGATCACCCTAATAGTTGGGTGATCGACGTACAGGACAACGGGCCGGGCTTGCCCGCAAAGGCGCAAGAGCATCTGTTCACAGCATTTCGGGGCGGCGCGCGTAAAGGGGGCTCTGGCCTTGGCCTTGCCATCGCCGCCGAACTCGTGCGCGGCCACGGCGGCACGCTCGAACTTAAGGAAACCGGCGCATCAGGTACCGTTTTCCGCATATGTCTGCCCAAAGGCGACGGAACTTATTAGGCGAAATGCAGGAAATTTCAAATCAGGTCAAACAAGGGGTTGCAAAGATTAGCGCCCAGAACTAAACCGCGCCGTAGTGCACCCGTAGCTCAGCTGGATAGAGTACCTGACTACGAATCAGGGGGTCAGAGGTTCGAATCCTCTCGGGTGCACCATTTCCCAATATCTTATTTTTTATAAACAATGGCTTGAGGTTATTTTAGTTTTCACGATCTCCCTTTTGATGCTTTGGTGAGCACCCTTATTCTCAATTTTGCAGGTGCGAGAAATCAATGGCACGTTGCGGCTACACATTGGCGGCAGTCATGTTTACCCGATGCCCTATCCACCGAAAAACATCTCACGATCCCCTGCGCTGAGAAGGCGGCTAAATTTACTGAGAAAATGGTGGCCTGTTTGACCCTCACACCACGTAATCTCAAATCGCTCTCGTTGCTACGTCCGTTCCCACATGCTCTTTGGCTTAGATGCTATCCAGTGGGCGGTGCCGGATCCGCCGCCTAAGCGGTGCGTAGCTTGTTTGCGCGCCTTAACATGTGGTCATAGCGCGGCTCTTACCATCGCCCACCGCCTTGGTGTCTGATGGGATATTTAGCTAAACACCTGAGTTCGAGGATGAAGGGCGGGAAATGGTGGTTCGCTGCATACTTCACAGCGAACCACTGACCTATAGAAAATTTCTTCCTAAAATACACTCAAGCGTATGACAGTAAAATTCGACGCAAAGGTGCCGTTTGTATGGCAGGAACAAGGAAGACCTGCACAATAACGTTACCAGCGGCTCAGAAGTTTAGGAGACTGCTTCACTTGAGGCAATTCCTTACCACATTGGCACTTTGCCCTGCGCTCAAATTCGTTTCGCGTGACGCCCATCCGTAGGATGTCTGGCGTCATTTCGGTGGCGTGGCCGCAACACCAACACCTGACTTCAATACTGGTCACGCCTTGTGAGAATTGAAGGGCTTCTGAGGGTTCAGACATTGATGCTGCTACAACGCCTGATTTGAGCTTGAAAAAATGGTTTTACTGCCGAGCTTTCTTGGGGTTTATCAGAATATTGGCCGCTAATCCTAATGCCACCCCAAGCGTTGCGCCTAGAGTATCGGCGTAGAAATCCGCTAACTCACCATTTCTTCCAACATACGGTTGGATCAGTTCAATCAGGATACCGAACATTACCGCCGAGGGCGCGACCCACCGGATGGCACGTCGGTAAAGAAAAGCACATGGGAAAGTAAACGCTGCGAAGGCAATGCAATGATAAACCCTATCCGAACCGCTAAAACTGTCTGACGGTACGTCCACTGGTAAAAGCGTAAGAACAGCGATGATTACCCCAATGATGAATGTAGCACCAAGGGCGATGACCGAACGGAGTCGAAGAGAAACTCTTGTTAAGTTCATATGCCCGAATTGCTGCTTTAGTGGGGAAGGATAACGCCAGTAGTTCAAACATCTGTGGAGATGAAATGCGCCACTTAACACGAAGTGCTTTGTCTGCTTGTTTTTGGAATAAGCATCAAGTCGCTCAGAAGTACATCTCACGTTCCTGTGCGCTTAGAAGGTGGCTAAATCTCCTGAGAAAATGGCGGTCTGCTTAGTTCTCGCACCACTCGATCTCAAAACGCTTTCTTTGGAACGTCCGTTGCCACATCCCTTTGGGCTTGGGGGCTATCCAATGATCGGTGCCAAGTTCGCCGCCGAGCGCGGTGCGTCGCTTGTTTGCGCGGCGCAACATGCGGTCATGCCCATAGCCTTGCCCAAGGCAGAGGCGGGATCTACCTCACGCTTTCGGTGGGTGTGACCTTTCCGTTCAACATCACAATAGAACTTCTCGTCTACCTATCGCTTGCACCGCTAAGAAACGAAAGGGTGGGCGGGCATGAATGGCCTGTCTGACCTAGTTGCTGCGGAAGATCTTTGATTTGCCGATCATTTGTTCAAGGGCTGCGATACGCTCAGCACTTTGATCGGAGCTGCGGGACTGAACTTCGGCAACCAAAGCTTCGATCAAGAAATTAATCGCTAAGGTTGAATCCCAGCTTGATGGGACCTCGACCATCGAGCGGAAACAGAAGCGTGCGTGTTTTTCGATCGGTGACCCCCAAGCATCTGTGAACAGCACAATGCTGGCCCCCTGTTTCACGGCAAGATTGGCCAACTTCTCCAGCTCTTTTTCATACCGGCGGATGTCAAAGATTATCAAAACAGCGCCTGCGTCCATGTCCAGCAAGGATTGCGGCCAGACACTGGGCGACGAATCCAACAAGGTTACATGGGGGCGGATGATCTGCAGGTGGTTGAAAAAGTAATGCGCGTTTGACCGGGTGATACGCCCGCCCAGCAGATAAAGCCGGTTCGCGGGGTCTGAGAGTACCTCTGCCACCTGATCGAACTCGGTCAAGTCAAGCCGTTCGAGGGTGCGATTGATGTTGTCAGACACCGCTTCGATAAAGCGCGAAACAATGTGATCGCGATTGTTCGATGGCGGGGCCGCCTCAAGCTTGGCAAGAGGTTGTTTCATCCGTGCGCCGATTTCCTCGCGGATGGCGTCTTGCATGTCAGAGAACCCGTCAAAGCCCAGCTTGCGCGCCAATCGAACTATAGTGGGCGAAGACACCTCGGCGCATTCTGCTAAACGGTTGATGGATTGCAGTCCGGTTAGCAATGAATCGTCAAGCAGAACCGCAGATAATTTGCGCTCTGCAGCAGTTAACTCTGTCTGCTTTTCTTTTAGCAAATCGCGAACCAATGCTTTCTTGTGCAAAAGCTGTTCCTTTCAGTACAGAGTTTCTGGCTGTGAAATAAAGATTACAGAAAAAATCTTGACAGGCTAGGAAAATCTGTAGTGATTGGGGGGCAAGCCAAGAGGAGTTTCTCGTTTTGAACAACGGTTGGACCGCAGTGCAAGTCGTCAACAGCAGCGGGCAGGGGCCTGTGTTGTTGATTTGCGAACACGCGTCCAATTCCATCCCTGATGATTTCGCTCTAGGGCTTAGTGCGGATGCGCAGGCGTCCCATGCGGCATGGGATATCGGGGCGCTAGACGTGGCCATTGCGCTGTCTGGCATGTTGGACGCGCCACTGATCGCTGGCGGGGTTTCGAGGTTGGTCTATGATTGCAACCGGCCTTTGACCGCGCCCGATTGCATCCCGGCACGCAGCGAGATCTTTGAAATTACGGGGAACGCAAACCTGTCGGATCAGGAAAAGCAAGACCGCTTTGACCAAGTGCACACGCCGTTTCACGACGCTGTGGACAAGCAAAGCAGGCAGACGGTACCTAAGTTGGTGGTCACGGTTCACAGCTTTACCCCGATCTATAACGGCGTCAGGCGCGACGTTGATTTGGGATACCTGTATCACAGCGACCCGTCTGCCGCGCAGGCGATGCTGGCCCAAGAACAGGCCAATGGTACCTATAGATCCGCATTGAACGAACCGTACGCGGCTGTCGATGGCGTGACCTATTCGCTGAAGAAACACGGCGAAGCGCACGGATTGCCCTGTGTCATGATCGAAATCCGGAACGACCTGATC
>RCMY010000520.1_pt1 | contig 36086 bp, 23 predicted proteins | sample 2041341 | NCBI WGS metagenome assembly RCMY01 (sample SAMN09708234, study PRJNA481090) | Marine sediment metagenome, whole genome shotgun sequencing project. | reverse complement strand
TACTCAGTATACTGAGTAAAAATACTCAATACAAGAAGTGGTCGCCGTTCTCGGGACATCATGATGCCCGAAAGAAGATGCCGAATAACCTGAGGTTCTCGGAGGATTCAGTGGTAGGGGCGGTGGGACTCGAACCCACAATCCTTTCGGTCGCGGATTTTAAGTCCGCTGCGTATGCCAATTCCGCCACGCCCCCATATGAAATCCTAACGCATCGACCGCAGCTCTGGCTTCCAGACCACGGGGGAAGGCCTTCCCTCGAGGGTCAGCACCGAGACGATGGAGAGACCAAAGAGGAGGTCGCTCTCGCTCACAGTCATCTCCGAGAAGCCCGTCTGCTCCATGAGCTCAGACAGGGCGACGGCACCGCCGAGGATGACCGGTGCGCGCTTCTCCTGGAGTCCGGGAAGCTTGGCGCGCCCGTCTGTCGTGAGCGACGCGAGACGGCCCTCAAGGCCGGTGACGTCGCCCTTGGAGAGTCGTGCCAGGTGGACGCGACGCGCGTCATAGGGCTCGAGCTCGTCGCGCACGGCCACGAGGCTCGTCGCCGTGCCGCCCGTGACCACAAGCGTGCTGGGAGCACTTGTCCCGCCCGAACGCAGGCCACCCTCCTCGATCGCCGGCGAGAAAAGCCCGCGCGCGAAGGCGTGCGCCTCGGCGACGTCCGCCGCCGACGGCGGGTCGGTCCTCGAGAGGAAGAGCTCGGTAAGCCGCCTGCACCCGACGTTGACGGACCGCGCGAAGCGGAGGTCGAGGACGTTCTCGCCGAGCGTCCCGCAAGCGAGCTCGGTCGAGCCGCCGCCGTTGTCCGCCACGAGGATGCGCTGGTCCGGAAAGTCCTGGGCCACGCCGAGGAAGGTGAGCGCACCCTCGACCTCGCCGGGAATGACGAGCGGCTCGAGGCCGAGCGAGGAGAGCGCCTGTCCGAGGTCAGGCGAGTTCGACGCGTCGCGGGCGGCGCTCGTGAGCGTGCACGCAGCTGCCTCCGCGCTGGCCTCGCGAGCGGACTCCACGTAGGCGCCCACGCACGAGAGGACGCGCTCCATGGCAGTACGGGCGAGACGTCCCGTCTCGGCGACACCCTCGCCGAGGTTGCAGATGTTCGAACTCTTCGCGAGGCGGACGACGCGCGTTCCCTCGACGTCGGCGACCGCCAGACGGGCGGTCACCGTCCCGATGTCAATGACGGCGACACGCCTCATGCGGAGCCCTTCTGATAGGAGAAGACGAAGTCGAGCACGGTAATGTACCACGGATCGGAGTCGGAGGACAAATCGGACGAGGACGAGCTCTCGTCGAGACCCTCGACCTTGACGCCGGTCTCCCCCTCGCTGACGAAACCGCGCTTGCGCGCCTCGTCCTGGATGCCCTCGCTGGACATGAGGCGGCTGTTGTCGCTTTCGTAGGCGGAATTGCTCTGGTCGATGGCGTCTTTGCTGCTCTGGAGGATGCCATTCGTCCGCCATGCGGAGTAGTAGGTCCGCGCCGGCGCGTAGAGCGCCGCCACGACGACGAGGATGACGGCGAGCACGATGAGCGGGCGCTTGTAGCTCTTCAGCTGACCACGGCGCTGCTCGCGCCGTGCCTTCTCATCATCGGCCGCCTGAGTCGCCGTCGCATGGGCATGACGAGCGGCCGTCCTTCTCGAGGAGGCTCCCGTGTCCTTCCTTGTGACGTTGGTCGTGCTCATGCCGGCTTCGTCTCTTGGTCGTTTTGGCATCTACGCGTCATGCGTTCGGTCGACGCTTCACTAGGTTATACCAGACGCGCGAATCGGAGCGGCGTTACGCTCGCTTCTCCTCAGCCTTCGCACGCTCCCAAAGCTCGTTCTGCTCCACAGTCGAGAGGTCGTGCACGTCACGCCCCTGCTCGTGGGCGAGCGCCTCCACGCGGGCCCAACGGCAGCGGAACTTGCGGTTGCTCTCGACGAGCGCCTGCTCGGCGTCGATTCCCTCGTGACGCGCGACGTTGACGATGGCAAAGAGCATGTCCCCGAACTCGAGCTCACGCTCCTTCGATCCTGGCGCCTCTTGTTCGTACTCTTTGCGCTCGGACGCGACCTGCTTCCAGACCTCGTTCACGCTCTCCCACTCGAAGCCGGCTCGCGCCGCACGCTTCGAGATCTTCTCGCACTGCATGAGCGCGGGCAGGCTTGTGGGGACGCTGTCGAGAAGCCCCTCGGGACGCTTGCCCTCCTTGCCCTCGTCGCGCTTGACGTCGTCCCAGATGTCCAAGACCTCGTTCGTGTCGGACGCCGTGAGGTCACCGAAGACGTGGGGGTGGCGGCGGACGAGCTTCTCGTTGATGCCGCGGACCACGTCGTGCATGTCGAAGGAGCCCTCGTCGGCGCCGATCTGCGCGTGGAGGGCAACCTGCTCGAGCACGTCGCCGAGCTCCTCGGTGAGATGGACGTCATCGTGCTGGTCGATGGCGTCGGCGACCTCGTAGGCCTCCTCGACGAGGTCCTTGGTGATGGAGTCGTGGGTCTGGACCTTGTCCCAGGGGCAGCCGTCCTCCTGCCGCAGCCGCCACATGATGCGCACGAGCGTATCGAACTCGTCCTGCCTGCCGGGAGCGCCGGGGCGAGTCTTGATCTGGGCGTCCACGGCCGCCACCGGCCCAGCGGGCCTCTCCGCATCGGTCCCCTGCTGGTCGGTCACCACGGGAGCGGATCGCTGACCCTCCCAGGAGGAGGGGGCGCGCTTGCCGTCGATGGCCGAGACGAGCTCACCCGCCACCATCGCCGCAGCCACCGGGCCCGGATGGAGCACGCGGTCCGAGAGCATGACGGGGTTGCGAGGAATCGAGTGGTAGCCGTCGACGAAGGTCATGAGCGGGTGGTGACGGCAGAGGTCGGAGAGCATCTCCCCCATCCAGGCGAGGTCGTGGCCACAGGGACGGGGCTCGTCCTCGTCGGCGCGCCAAAGCGGCGAGAGGACGTAGGTAGGCACCTCCGGGAACGCCCTGGCGAGGAAGCCGAGATAGGCATCGGCATCCTTGCTGATGTGCTTGGCAGAATCCTTGTGGTCCCAGTCGTTCGTGCCATAGGCCACGATGATCGCCGTGGGTGGGTACTTGCGCAGCCTGCCCATCCCCTTGAGAGTGGCGGCATCGAAGACATAGCCGGCGATGGCCTGGTTGAGAAGGTCGAGGTCGAGCGTCTGGGCGACGCGCACCGGATAGGTGAGCGAAGGACTCCCCGCCACGAAGCCCTGCGAGATGGAGTCGCCGAGGACGAGCAGGTAGCCGCGGGCGGGGGCGGGCTCGAGCGAACCGTTGGTGGCGAGGTTTCCCACGGCGACCGACATGATGTACGGGAGGTAGACGCGAACCTCGACCGTCGCATGGGTCGGGTTATCAAAGACGAAGTCGACGCGGCCCGTGACGGCTGGGGCAGTGTAGGCGTTGCCGCCCACGACCACGAGGTCAATGCCGTCGACCATGCCGTCAGCCGGGTCACCGATATTGCCGACGCCCCTCATGACGGCGCGGAGGAGGGGATGGTCACGGTCGAGGTCGCGCACCACGCGACAATCGAAGGACACCTGGTTGCCGTTGGTCACGAGGTCGATGCACACGCCGGCGGTGGCCTCCGCGCGGTGGCTCCGCCCGAGCTTGTCGAGGGTCTTGAGCTGGGCGGTCGAGAAGCGCCTCGGCACGATGAGCCCATCCGGGCAGCGGACGAGGCTCACCGCTCCGCGAATGAAGCCCTCGATGGGAGCGGTCGTCTCGGCAGAAGTCCGTCGCCTCGGCACGGCTGGATGATTGAGCGTGCCGACGACCTCATCGACCTTTGCCGAGAGACTTGCATGGTCGATTCGAGCGCCAGAGGCGCGGCTCTGGGGGGCGTTCGTCACTATCTCCTTGCATCTCCTCTGCGGTTCAGCCGAACCGCTCGTCGAGCGGTCGGAATGAAATCGAAGCCCATTCTACGACCGAGGCAGCCTCATCCACAACGACATCGAGAAACGCTATGCGCATCTCGTCCCCCATCATGACTCGTCCGTGCCGTCGCCACCGCCGATTTCCTCAAGAACGTCAAGCGCGGCATGCATGACCTGCTCGTCGCCCTTGTGGAAGGGATAGGCGAGCTTGTGGCTCTTGGGGTAGTTGAGCGCGCCGCGACTCTTGAGCTTGAGCGCCACCTGCCTGGGAACGTCCACGCCCATGAAGATGATGCGGCCGTTGGTGAGCGAGACGGACGTGCAGCCCAGACGCTGTCCGCGGATGCGGATGCGGGCACGGTCGAAGAGGTTACGACCGGCGAGGGGCAGACCGCCGAAGCGCTCCTCGGTCTCGTGCTCCAGGACGTCCACGTCGGAGAGCTCGGTCGCCGCGGCGAGCCTCCGGTAGCAGAGGACGCGCTGGTCGACCTCGGGGATGTACTCCTCGGCGAGGTAGACGTCGGCGGCGAGGTTGATCGTGACCTCGGGCACCTCGAGCTCGGCCGTCTCGCCGCGCGCCTCGGCCACGGCCTCGCCGAGCATCTGCGTGAAGAGGTCAAAGCCCACGCTTGAGAGGTTGCCGTGCTGCTCGGCGCCCACGAGCGAGCCGGCGCCGCGAATCTCGAGGTCGCGCATCGCAATCTTCATGCCGCTGCCGAGGTCCTGGTACTCGTTGATCGCCGTGAGGCGGTCTGTGGCCTCGGGCGTGAGGGGCGTCTCGCTGGGGAACATGAAGTAGGCGTAGGCCTGGACGCGGCCGCGGCCGACGCGGCCCTTCAGCTGGTAGAGCTGCGCCAGCCCCAGACGGTGCGAGTCCTCGATGACGAGGGTGTTGGTGTGGGGGTTGTCGATGCCGCTCTCGATGATCGTGGTCGCGACGAGCACGTCGATCTCATGCTCGGAGAACTGCAGCATGATATCCTCGACCTCGTGGGCGTTCATCTGCCCGTGCGCGACGCCGACGCGGGCCTCGGGCGCGGCCTCGAGCACGCGCGCCACGGCATCGTCGATCGTGGTCACGCGGTTGGACACGTAGTACACCTGACCCTTGCGCGCGAGCTCACGACGGATGGCGTCGGAGACCACGTCGGGGTCCCACTCCCCCACCATCACCTTGACGGGCAGGCGCCCGGGCGGGGGCGTCATGATGAGGCTCATGTCGCGGACGCCGCTCATGGCCATCTGCATGGTGCGCGGGATGGGCGTCGCCGAGAGCGTAAGCACGTCGACCTGCTCGCGCATGTTCTTGAGCTGCTCCTTGTGCTGCACGCCGAAGCGCTGCTCCTCGTCGACGATGACCAGCCCGAGGTCGTAGGGGTTCACGTCCGCGGAGAGCAGGCGATGCGTCCCGATGAGCACGTCGACCGTTCCCTTGGCAAAGCCCTCGAGAGTCGCGCGCTGCTGCGCGGGCGTGACGAAGCGGGAGAGGACGGCGACTTTGAGCTCGAAGGGCGAGAAGCGCGAGAAGAAGGTCTCGTAGTGCTGTTCGGCGAGGATGGTCGTGGGGCAGAGCACCATGACCTGCTTGGAGTCCTGGCAGCACTTGAACGCCGCCCTGAGGGCAACCTCGGTCTTGCCGAAGCCCACGTCCCCGCAGAGGAGACGGTCCATGGGCTTGCGGCTCTCCATGTCGGCCTTGATGTCGGTCACGGCGTTTGCCTGGTCGGGGGTGAGCTCGTAGCGGAAGTTCGACTCCATCTCCTGCTGTACGGGTGTGTCGGGCGAGAAGGCGTAGCCGCTCACGGACGCGCGGCGCGTGTAGAGGTCGACGAGGTCGAAGGCGAGCTTCTTGGCGGAGCGGCGCGCCTTGCCGGTCGCGCGGGACCAGTCGGCGGTGTTGAGGCGAGTGAGACGCGGCGCGCTCCCGTCGGGCCCGACGAAGCGCGTGATGCGGTCGACCTGCTCGAGAGGCACGTAGAGCTTGTCCTCCCCGGCGTACTCGAGGAGGAAGTAGTCGCGCTCGCGGCCGGCCACCTCCTGGCGCACGATGTCAGAGAAGAGGGCGATGCCGTGCGTGGCGTGGACGACGTAGTCGCCCGGCTTGAAGGGGAAGGTCACGCTCGTGGGGTCGACGCGGCGGGCACGACGGCGGTTCTTGGCCGTACGAGACGTGAGGTCGGAGATCGAGAGCACGCCGACGCCCGCCGTCGGGATGATGATGCCCGCGGGGACCGGCGCGTCGAAGAAGGTCACGAAGCCGCGGCGCAGGGGCGCCACGTCACGGGTGGCCGCAGGGCTCGTCACGGGGACGGAGTTCTCGGCAGCGGCACCGAGCGACTCGACGAAGGGGATGCCCTCGTCGTTGAGGCGAAGCTCGAGCGACTCGCGGGAGGCGCGGTCGGGCACGGCGAAGAGCACCGACGCCTTGTCGTTGACGAGCTGGCGAATGCGCCCTATGAGCTTGGTGTCCGCGCCGGCGATCTGCGGCTGGACCACCTTGAGCTCGGCGGCTGCCGACTCGCCGGCCCGCATGAGGGTCGAGAAGGACAGGCGCTGCTGGGAGCCGAAGTCCAGCTCGTTCGGCGGGGTGTAGAGACCCTCGGTCCGCACGCGGGCCGAACTCGCGGCCGCAGCGATCTCGTCCGTGGCCCGCTGGCAGTCGTCGAAGAGGGCGCGGGGCTCGGCGAGAACCACGAGCGCCTTCTTGGAGACGTGGTCGATGGGAGAGGCCGTGGTGCCGTAGAGCTCCACGAGGTAGCGCTCGAGCACGGGAGCCGCGGAGCGCTGGTCGATGAGCTCGAGGTCGGCGGCCAGCTTGGAGCTCTCCTGCGCCCGGTGGAAGAGGGCGCGCCCGGCATGGGCGACCGTCTCGTCGGTGAGGGCCATCTCGCGGCAGGGAGAGATGGTGACCTCGTGCAGCTCGCCGATGGTCTGCCCGGTCGAGGGCACCATGCGGCGGACGCGGTCGACCTCGTCGCCAAAGAACTCGATGCGCACCGGGCTCGTGGCCTGCGCGGGAAAGACGTCCACGGCGTCACCGTGAACGTGGAAGGTGCCCGGGTCGGAGGCCTCGCCGACATCCGCGTACCCCATGCCCACGAGGAGCGCGGGAACCTCGCCAAAGGGGACCTCGTCGCCCACGGCGAAGGTGCTCGATGCGTAGTAGCCCGTGCCCACGGGCGGCACGCGGCGCAGCAGGGCATGGGCGCTCGCGACCACGACGCACTTCTCGCCAGCAGCGAGACGAGCGACGGCGCGGCAGCGCGCCCCGACAACGGCGTCATCGGGCGCCTGGTCTGACCAGGGACGGTCCTTGCGCTCGGGATAGCGGCACACGACGTCCATGCCCAACCACGCGGCGAGGGCGTGCGCGGTGCGGTCAGCCGCCTCCTCGCCGGAGACCACGAGCAGGCAGGGTCGCGGTTCCTCCGCCCAGAGCGCGGCCAGCATGAGGGGTCGGGCGCTCTGCGCCACGGCGAGCGTCACGTCGGAACCATCTCTGAGCTGATGCAGAAAGCCAGCGAGCTCGGGAGCGGCAAGGAGCTGTCGAGAAACCCTGTTGATGAACATGGGGCCAATTCTACCCTTCGGGTCTGCCGGCGGGGCGGTGGCGGCGCGGCTCACGGTCACTTCATCGGATGCGAGAAGAAAGCGCCCGCGTCGTGACCGGGACGATGCGACGGTCACGACGCGGGCGGCTCAAGCGATCAGATGCACCGCTAGCTGCGGAAACGGCTCGAATCAAGCGCGAGGCCGATGAGGTGCTCGGTGGCGTCCCGCACGTCGTCCGCGTTCGCCTGCCAGGTCCAGTTGCCCTTGGCGACGCCCGGCACGTTCATGCGCGCCGTGTCGTCGAGTCGCAGAACGTCCTGGAGCGGCATGATGGCGACGTCGTTCTTCGTGCCGAGCGTGCGCGCGGCAATCTCGTCCGCGAGCGCCTCGGGGTCATCGGGGTTGTAGCGCGACGTGCACCAGCCCACGAGGGTCTGGTTGTCGTGCGTGCCGGTGTAGACGATGGTCCCGGGCTTGGGCTCGTACTTCTCGCTGGGGTCGCCGTCAAAGAACTGCACGACGTCCATGCCCGGCACGCCCGTGAGCGAGATGAGCGCACGCACCGCCGGGGTGACCACGCCGAGGTCCTCGGCGATGAGCGGCAGCGGGCCGAACTTGTCGTAGGCTGCCTTGAAGAGGTCGCCGGCAGGACCGAAGGAGTAGCGGCCGTCACGCGCGGACTTGCCCGCCTCGATCGAGTAGTACGACGAGAACCCGATGAAGTGGTCGAGACGGACGTAGTCGTAGATGTCGAAGGCGCGCTCGAGACGACGCAGCCACCAGTCGTAGCCCTGCTTGCGAAGGATGTCCCAGCGGTAGGTGGGATTGCCCCAGAGCTGGCCCTCGGGAGAGAACTGGTCGGCGGGTGCCCCTGCCTGACGCCGCGCGTGTCCCTTGGCGTCGAGGTCGAAGATGTCGCGCTCCGCCCACACGTCGGAGGAGTCGACCGAGACGTACATGGGCATGTCGCCGATGATGCGGATGCCGCGTTCGTTGGCGTAGGCTCGCAGCTCGCGCCACTCGCGGTCGAACTCAAACTGGAGGCGGCGGTGCTTCTCGAACCCCGGGGCGACCTTCGGGTCCTTGGCGAGCGTGACCGAGTACGTGCGGTACTTCTCGGGCCAAGACTGCCAGGGGGCGCCATCGTAGAGGTCCTTGATGGACTGGAAGAGCGCGTAGGGCGTGAGCCACTCCGCGTTGTCGCGGCAGAAGCACACGTAGCCCGACTCGTCGCCGAGGCTGACGGAGCGTGCGAGCACCGTCTCGGGGTCGTCACCAAGGAGCGACACATTGCCCGCGAACGCGGAGAGTCCCGCATAGGGCGAGCCGTACTCGTCCGTGGGATTGACGGGCAGCACCTGCCAGTAGGTCTGGCCGCACTCCGCGAGCCAGTCGACGAAGCGCCGCGCGGGCTCCCCGAGGGTGCCGGGGCGCATGCCGTTGGGAAGGGACGTGATGTGCGCGAGGACGCCCATGCCACGCTCGAGCGACTTCTCGAGCAGGGGCGTCTCGTGGAAGTAGAGCACGGCCGACCCGAGCGGCCAGAGGAAGACGTCCGCCTGGCCATGCTCGACCTTGGGGGCGCGGCCGGAGATGACGTCGTCGACGCGGCTCTTGACCATGGGCACCTTGACGGTGCGCGCATGCTCGAGGCTCCCGTTGACGAGCACGCAGACGCACTCGCCGTCCTCCTTGCGCCAGAACCCGAAGACGTCCTCACCGGCGGCGAACGGCTCGAAGCTTCCGTTGAGAAGCACGGGCAGCGTCTTGCGCACGGCGATGGCATTGCGGTAGATGGTGGTGCAGTCGAGGTCTCCGCCGTCCCAGGGGAAGGTCGCGCGGTTGTACGGGTCGCGGAAGCCCTCGAGGCCGCGCTCATCGCCGTAGTACACGCAGGGGACGCCGGGAAGCGTCATCTGGAGAAGCGCCATGAGCCAGAGCCGGGACTTCGCGAGGCCTCGCTGACCCGCGTTGAGACGGAACGAGGCACGCTGGTCCTCCGAGAGGGCGTCAGGGTCAGGGGCTCCGCCGAGGACCGTGAACAGACGCTCGCGGTCATGGCTCCCGAGGAGATTGAGCAGCGAGTAGAACGCGTTGCGCGGGTAGTTCTCGCCGAGCTGCTCGAGACGGTCGGTGAGCTCCGTCGCCCCGATGCGATTGCAGATGAAGTCGAGCAGCGCGGTGCGAAGCGGGTAGTTCATGACGCCGTCGAGTTCCTTGCCCTCGAAGTACTGGCGCAGCTTGCCATAGCTCACCTTGTTGGAGGCATCCTCCCAGACTTCGCCGATGAGAAGTGCATCGGGCTTCTCGGCGAGGACCGCCTCCTTGATCTGGGCTATGAAGCCGTCCGAAAGCTCATCAGCGACGTCAAGGCGCCAGCCGCGCGCACCCGCGCGCAACCAGGTGCGGACCACGCCGTTCTCGCCGCAGATGAACTCTCGGAACGCCGGGTCGTTCTCGTTGAGGTCGGGCAGATCGTCGACGCCCCACCAGGCGGCGTAGGTCCCGTCGTCCTTGCACTCGAACCAGTTCGCATAGGGGGAGTCAGGACCCTGGGCGGCACCGATGTCAGGGTAGTTGCCGTACTTATTGAAGTAGCGCGAGTCGCACCCGGCGTGGTTGAAGACGCCGTCGAGGATGATCGAGATGCCGTGCTTCGCGCACTCCGAGCACAGGCGGCGGAACTCCTTCTCGTCGCCGAGCATCGGGTCGATCGCGAGGTAGTCGGCCGTGTCGTAGCGGTGGTTGCTCACCGCCTCGAAGATCGGGTTGAGGTAGAGCACCGTCACGCCGAGGGACTCGAGGTAGTCGAGGTGCTCGACGATTCCCTCGAGCGTGCCGCCGTAGAAGTCCCACTCGGCGATGCGGCCGTTGTCCGTGCGCTTGTAGACGGGGGGCGTGTCCCAGTCCTCCACGAGGGCGCGCGCCGGCCCCTTGCGGGGCTTGCCCAGCGAGGCCTCGACGCGCGTGCGCCAATCGGCGCCGCGGGCAAAGCGGTCCGGGAAGATCTGGTAGGCGACGCCGTTGCGATACCACATGGGCTGGTTCTCGCGCGGCTTGTATACCGTGATCTGGAACGAGGGGGGATCGCCGTAGGCAAAGGCCCCCTCGCCGCTGGTCCAGCCCTCGCGGGCGCCGTAGCGCCAGACCGAGCCGTCAGTGGACTCGATGTCGAAGCTGTACCAGACGATGCCCGTCTCGCTGGGCGTGTAGGTGGCGGAGAAGCGAGTTCGGTCGCCGAAAGTGGCGCCCTTCATCTCGAGCAGTTCCTCACCGTGGGCATCGGTCCAGATGCGAAGCGTGCAGAACACCACGTCATCGCCCCAGACATCGATGCTGATAGTAACGGTGCCGCCCAGCTGGGCGGCACCGAATGGATCTCTGTAGTCCTTCTCGGACGTTACGTGGCGTGCTCTCAACGACTACCTGTCTCTTCTTTTGTTGTACCGGATGATCTCCGGGTGGAGTCCATGGTAGATGTCCATGTAGTCGTTGGCGGCTCGGCGCCAGCTGAAGTCCGTGGACATCGCCTGATGTATGAGCTTAGCCCACTCTTCCTTGTTAGTCCAGAAAATCTCGCAAGCACCGAGGATTGTGTCGGTCATCTCGTCGCCGTTCATGTTCGAGAAGGAGAAGCCCGTGCCCTCCCCTGTGAACTTGTTGTACGGCTTGACGGAGTCACGCAGGCCGCCAGTCTCACGAACAACAGGCAGCGTGCCGTATCTCATGGCAATCATCTGCGAGAGGCCGCAGGGCTCGAACTCGGATGGCATGAGGAGGATGTCGCCGCCGGCGTACATGCGGTGCGACAGCGCGTTGTCGAACGCGATGCGTGCGCACATCTGGTCTCCATACTTCTGATCGAAGTACGAAAACGCCTCCTCCTGGTCTTTGTCGCCCGTACCGAGGATGGCGACCTGCACGCCACGCGCCATGAGGCTGTCCATGGCGTAGCGAACGAGGCCGAGACCCTTCTGGTTGGTGAGACGACCGATGGAGACGACAAGCGGACGGCTGGGGTCCTGAGCCAGACCGAGCTCCTCCTGGAGGGCACGCTTGCACTCCGCCTTGTTGGAGAGGTCCTGCTCCGAATAGCCGCAGGGAATCATCGGGTCGGTGCTCGGGTTCCAGATGCCCTGGTCGATGCCGTTCAGGATGCCGGTGAGCACGTTGGTGCGACGGCGGAAAATCCCGTCGAGGCCCTCGCCATAGAACGGCATCTGCAGCTCGTAGGCATAGCTCGGGCTCACGGTGGTGAGCCAGTCGGCATAGCAGAGAGCACCCTTCATGAAGTTGATCGAGCGGGCGTCGCTGCGCAGCTGGTCGGCAGCGGCGGGGATGCTGTCGAGACCGAGGATGTCCTGGAGCATGTCATCGCCGTACTGCCCCTGGAACTTGACGTTGTGGACGGTGAAGACCGTCTTGACGTTGTCGCACTGCGGGACGCCACGGTAGAACTCACGCAGGAACACGGGGCAGAGCGCGGTCTGCCAGTCGTTGCAGTGCAGGATGTCGCACTCAAGCTCGGGCACCTTGCAGATGGCCTCGCAGATGGCCTTCGAGAAGAAGGCGTAGCGCTCGCCGTCGTCAAAGTAGCCGTAGAGGCTGTCGCGCTTGAAGTAGGACTCGTTGTCGATGAAGTAGAAGTCGAGGTCCTGGATCGTGAGCTTTTCGATGCCGCAGTAGTCGTTCCTCCACGCGAGGGGCACGTAGAAGTCGGTCACATGGCGCATCTGGTCCTTGTACTCCTGAGGAATGGTGGAGTACTTGGGCAGGATGACCGCAACTCTGGCACCTGCGTGCTTGAGGGCGCGCGGAAGCGAGCCGGCGACGTCGGCGAGACCGCCCGTCTTGACGAACGGCACGCACTCCGAGCCCGCGAAGAGAACCCTGAGCTTTCTACGCTTGGGATTGGTAGTCATCGGCCCTAGTCCCGACCCTTCTCCTTGATCAGAACGTCCTCGGGAGTGCCCCTGAGCTCGGTGCCGGCCGGTACGAGGTTGTTGCGGTCGACGATGGCGTTCTCGATGCGAGCGCCGCTCTTGATGACGCAGTCCTGCATGATCACGGAGTCGCGAACCGTAGCGCCAGACTCGACGATGATGTTGCGGCCGAGGACGCTGCCCGTGACGGAGCCGTAGATGCGGCAGCCGGCGGAGATGAGCGAGTTGGTGACGTGGCTTCCGACTTCATTCTTGGCGGGAGCGGTGTCATGCGCCTTCGTCTTGATGAACCTGCCCTCGGGGAAGAGCTCGTCCGAGATGCGCGGGTCAAGGACGTCCATGTTGGAGCGGAAGTAGGCGGTCTTGTTGAAGATCGGCGCGACGTAGCCTCCGAAGGAGTAGGTCTGGACGTTCACGCGCTCGAAGTCGTTCTGCATGGCCTCGAAGATATCGAGGTAGTCGGTAGCCGTGTACCAGTCGAACATGTCGAGAAGGAGCTGGCGACTTACGATGAAGCAGTCGAGGAAGGCAGTGTCACCGAACACGACGCCGTGGTGGACGCCGCGAACGCGACCGTCCTGCACGTCGAACCCCGTGACGTCGACGTCCTTGTCCTCGGACGCCTTGGTGAGGACCGTGATGTCGGCACCCGACGCCTTGTGGGCGGCGAGCATGTCGTTGAGGTCGAAGTTGTAGACGAAGTTGGCCGACGAGAAGACGACCGAGTCGGCGGAGCTGCGCTCGAAGAAGACCTTGTTGTGGATGAGATCGCGGAGCAGGAAGCGCGAGCCGGTGCGGGAGGTGCCGAACGCGGAGCCGGGCAGGATGAACAGGCCGCCGTTCTTGCGATCGAGATCCCAGTCCTTGCCGGAGCCGACGTGGTCGATGAGCGAGCGGTAGTTGTACGGCATGACCATGCCCACGGTGCGGATGCCGCTGTTGACCATGTTGGAGAGCGGGAAGTCAACGAGGCGATAACGACCGAGGTAGGGCATCGATGCGATGGGCCTGGTGTCACTCAGGGGACCCTGAGTCTTGGCAGAGTAGTTGCAGGTGATGAGGCCGATGAGCTTCTCCATGACTAGTTCTCCCCCTTTCCAACCACGACGTCATTTCCGATGACGGCCGTGTCCTTCGTGGTGTCGACACTGCCGACCTCGACGTTCTCCTCGACGACGGCACCCTCGCCCAGGATGGCACGGACGACGCGAGCGCCCGACTTGACCTTGGCGCCGGGAAGCAGCACGGAGTCGATGACCTGCGCGCGCTCGCCGACGAAGCAGTCGGTGGAGAGAATCGAGTGCTTGACCGTGCCGAAGATCTTGCAGCCGTTGGCGACGAGGCAGTCGTCGACGGAGGCGTCCCTTCCGAAGAATGCGGGCGGCCTCGTCGAGGCGTTGCTCATGATCGGGAAGTCGTGACTGTAGATGTCAAACTCGGGGTTGGGTCCGAGAAGGTCCATGCTCGTCTCGTGGTAGGACGAGATGGTGCCCACGTCGCGCCAGAAGCCGTTGAACTCGTAGGTGTAGAGACGCTTGTCGTCTGCGAGGAGCTTCGGGATGATGTCGTTGCCGAAGTCATGCTCGGAGGTCTGGTCGACGGCATCCTCCTTGAGCGTGTCAACGAGGAGCTTGGCGTTGAAGATGTAGATGCCCATGGACGCGAGGTTCGAATCGGGCTTCTTGGGCTTCTCGGTGAACTTGATGATCTTGTCGTCGTCATCCGTGGTCAGGATGCCGAAGCGGGAGGCCTCCTCCCAAGGCACAGGCATGACGGCGATCGTGAGATCGGCATTGTGCTGCTTGTGAGCGTCGAGCATCTTGCCATAGTCCATGCGGTAGAGCTGGTCGCCCGAGAGAATGAGCACGTACTCGGGATCCTGGGACTCGATGTAGCCCAGGTTCTGGGTCACGGCGTCTGCCGTGCCTGCGTACCATGCGCCACCCGTCTGCGTCGCGTACGGCGGAAGGATCGAAACGCCGCCCTCACGGTCGTCGAGGTTCCACGCCTCGCCGGTGCCGATGTAGGAGTGAAGCAGATACGGCCGGTACTGCGTGAGAACACCCACGGTCGAGACACCCGAGTTCGCGCAGTTGGAGAGCGCGAAGTCAATGATGCGGAACTTCCCGCCGAACGACACCGCGGGCTTGGCGACGTTGCTTGTGAGCGCGCCGAGTCGGCTGCCCTGCCCGCCGGCAAGAAGCATTGCTACGCATTCCTTCTTGCTCATTTCCCACTCCTTTCGTTACCTGACCAACAACATGACCAATACAACTAATCCTGAATATGCCAGATGTCTGACATGTATTCGCGAATAGTTCGGTCGCTAGAGAAGTATCCCGCCTTGGCGGTATTGTGAAGCGCGGCCTTGTTCCAACGGTTGCGGTCAGCGTAGTCAGCGGTGAGTTCGTCCCACGCCTTGACGTAGGAGTCGAAGTCCTTGAGGACGAGGTCGGGGTCATTGTTGGTCATGAGGTAGTCGTGGATGCCCTCGAAGTTGCCCGAGAGACGCGCAAACGTGCCGTCGCAGAGCTCGTCCACGATGCGGCCGAGCCTGCCGCGGTCGTCGTTATACTGGTTCCACGCCCAGTACTGGCCGGAGGCCTTGAGCGCGTCGACCTCCTCGGTGCGCAGACCGAAGGTCTTGATGTTCTCCTCGCCCACGAGCTCGGAGATCTCGACGTTGGAGCCGTCATAGGTTCCGAGCGTGATCGCCGCGTTCATCATGAGCTTCATGTTGGAGGTGCCGGATGCCTCGGTGCCTGCCGTGGAGATCTGCTCGGAGATCTCGGCGGCGGGATAGATGAGCTGCGCATTCGAGACCGCGAAGTTGGGGACGAAGGCGATTCTGATCTTGTCGTTGGCGCGCGGGTCGTTGTTGATCACGTCGGCGACCGAGTGGATGAGCCTGATGACCTCCTTGGCGAAGGTGTAGCTCTGAGCCGCCTTGCCCGAGAAGATGAACGAGGTCGGGCGCGGGCTGTAGGTGGGATCGTCGAGGATGCGGTTGTAGACGTCGAGTACCTTGAAGACGTTCAGAAGCTGGCGCTTGTAGGCGTGGAAGCGCTTGACCTGCACGTCGAAGACCGTGGACGTGTCGAGCACGATGCCGGTCGTCTCCTTGACGTAGGCGGCGAGACGGTCCTTGTCGGCCCGCTTGGCCTTCTCCATGCCCTCGAGGAAGGACGCGTCGTCCTCGAACGGGACGAGCTTCTCGAGCTCCATGGCGTCATCGAGCCACCCGTCACCGATGGCGTCGGAAATGAGACGCGCGTATGCGGGATTGGATTGGGCGAGGAACCGACGATGAGAGACGCCGTTGGTCTTGTTGTTGAACATCTCGGGATAGAGCTGGTAGAACTCGTTCAGCACGGAGTTCTCGAGAATCGAGGTGTGCAGCGCGGAGACGCCGTTCACGGAGTGGCTGAAGATGATGGAGAGGTTCGCCATGCGGACCTGGCCGTCCCAGAGGATGGCGGTCTTGGAGAGCATCTCCGGCCAGTTGTCGAAGGTCTTCGGGAACTGATTGCGGAATCGGCGATCGACCTCCTCGACGAACATGTACAGGCGCGGCATGAGGGTGCGGAAGGTGTTGATCGGCCACTTCTCGAGCGCCTCGGGCATGACCGTGTGGTTGGTGTACGAGATGGTCTTCTTGCAGATCTTGAACGCGAGGTCGAAGTCGACGTCCTTCTCGTCAACGAGAAGACGCATGAGCTCGGGGCCGCACATGGCGGGGTGGGTGTCGTTGGTGTGGATGCACACGTGGTCGCCCAGGTGCTCCCAATCCTCGCCGTACTCGCGCTCGTAGTTGCGCAGGATTGTCTGAAGGCCAGCCGAGACGAACAGGTACTCCTGCTTGAGTCGCAGGATGCGGCCGTGCTCGCCCGAGTCGTTCGGATAGAGAATCGTCGAGATGGCCTCGACGTCGGAGCGGAACTTGTTGGCCTTGGCATAGTCGCCAGCGTTGAAGGCGTCGAGGTCGAAGTCCTCGGTGTAGGGCTCGGCGCTCCAGAGGCGGAGCGTGTTCACGGTCTTGCCACCGTAGCCGACGATGGGCACGTCATACGGGACGGCGCGGATGAGGTCCCCGCCCTCCTGGGTGAACCAGAAGCGGCCGGTGCCGTCCTCGTGGCGCACGACCTGCCCGCCGAACTGCACGACCACGGAGCTCGCGTCCTTGCGCATCTCCCAGGGGAAGCCGTTGGCAAGCCAGTTGTCGGTCTTCTCGACCTGACGGCCGCCCTCGATGCTCTGACGGAAGAGGCCGTAGCGGTAGCGCATGCCGTTGCCGTTGCCATTGATGCCCTCGTGCGCCATGGAGTCGAGGAAGCAGGCGGCCAGTCGTCCGAGGCCGCCGTTGCCGAGGCCGGGGTCAACCTCCTGGCGGCAGATGACATCAATGTCGGAGCCCATGTCGGCGAGCGCATCGGCGACGACGTCGCGGCAGCCGAGGTTGAGCAGGTAGTTATCGAGCAGCGGGCCGAGAAGGAACTCGAGGGAGAAGTAGTAAACCTGCTTCTCGCCATCCTCGGGGGTGTCCGCGGAAATGTTGCGGGACCTGCTGGCGATGAGCTTGGCCAACACGGAGTAACGCTCCTGGTCGGTGAGATCCTCGAACTTCTTGCCGATCTCCGCCATGCACATCTCGCGGTACTGTCTCTCGAATTCCTGCTTGTCCTTGAAGACGCTCATAATTCTCCTATGTTTTGACGGACAGAAGCATCCAGCCGCAGGGCATACCTGTTCCCAGGCGGGAACCGAAGCATACCCTACAGCGGGATATGCGGTTGGGGTCGCCCGAAGGCGACCCCAATAGTTTACTTCGTAGATGCTGTCGATTTAGTAGCAGTCTTGTTAGCAGACGGCTTCTTTTCGACCTGCGCGGCGGCCTTCTTGGCGGGAGCCTTGGCTGCAGGCTTTGCCTTCGTCGCCGCGGGCTCGGCCTTGGGCTTAGCCACACGGGTGGTCTTGGCGGCAGCCTTGGGCTTTGCGGCGGCCTTCGGGGCGGCAGCCTTGGCGACGGCTGCGGGCGTCGACGTCGCCTTGGCAGCGGACTTCGCAGCCGTAGCCTTCGCAGCAGCCTTTGGAGCTGCGGCGGTCTTCGGCTTCTCGGCGGTCTTCGGTGCCGTAGCCTTGGAGGCCGGCTTGACCTTCGTCGCGGCGGGAGCAGCCTTCGAGGCGGTGACGGTCTTCTTCGCGACCCTCTTCTTGAGGTCTCCCGTGCGCTTGAACACAATGCCAGCCAGCGGCGGGACGCGAATCACGATGGAGTTGTCTCGGCCGTTCCAGGGCTCCGCCTTCGTCTCGAACTTGCCCTCGTTCAGGACGCCAGAGCCGCCGAAAGCTTCCTCGTCGGAGTTGAAGACCTCCTGGTAGACGCCCTCCTGCGGCAGGCCAAAGCGGAAGTTCTCCCGCGCGTTCACGTCAAAGTTGATGAGAATCACGAGGTCGTCCTTCGGGTCGTCTCCCTTGCGCATGAACGAGACGATCGACTGCTGCGCATTGTCCGCGTCAATCCACTCGAAACCCTTCGAGTCGAACGAGTCCTCCCAGAGCGCAGGGTGCTCGTTGTAGAACTTGTTGAGCGCCGCGATGAAGCGCTGCTGACGGCCGTGGGTCTCGTAGTTCTCCGAGAGGAAGTACTGGATGCCCTCGTAGTAGCGCCACTCGATGTACTGGGCGATCTCGTTGCCCATGAAGTTGAGCTTGCCGCCCGCGTGCGTGATCTGGTAGAAGGCGAGCGTGCGCATGCCCGCGAACTGACGCCAGAAGTCGCCGGGCATACGGGTGATGAGCGAGCACTTGCCGTTGACGACCTCGTCATGCGACAGCGGGAGGATGAAGTTCTCGTTGAACTGGTACATCGTCGAGAACGTGATCTTGCGGTGGTTGCCAGGGCGCCAGGGGAAGTCAGTCTGCATGTAGTGCAGGGTGTCGTTCATCCAGCCCATGTCCCACTTGAAGTTGAAGCCCAGACCACCGACCTCGGGCGGGCAGGTGACGAGCGGCCACGCGGTCGACTCCTCGGCAATCATCATGACGTCGGAGTGGTACTTCCCGACCATCTTGTTGCACTGGCGGACGAACGCGATGGACACGTCGTCCTCCTCGGTGCCACGCGAGTTGAACTTCTTCTGACGTGGGTCATCCACGCCGAAGTTGAGGTAGAGCATGCTCGTGACGCCATCCATCCGGACGCCGTCGGCGTGGTACTCCTCGATCCAGTAGATGAGGTTGGAGACGAGGAAGGTGCGGACCTCGCCGCGGGAGAAGTCAAACTTGTGGGTGCCCCAGTTGGGGTGAATCTCGTGCTCGTAGAGCATCTTGCCGTTGAAGCTGGCGAGGCCGTGCTCGTCGGCGCAGAACCCACCGGGCACCCAATCGAGGATGACGCCGATGCCGGCCGCATGGCACGCGTCGACGAAGTGCATGAACTGGGTCGGCTCGCCATAGCGAGAGGTCGGGGCGTAGTAGCCCGTGGGCTGATAGCCCCAGGAGCCGTCAAAGGGATGCTCCATGACCGGCATGAGCTCGATGTGGGAGTAGCCCATCTCGCTGACGTAGTCGACGAGCTCCTTGGAAAGGTCATCGTAGCTGTAGTAGGTCCCTCGCTGAGCTGGGAACGAATCGCCAGGTCCGGGCCAGGTGCCATCCGGGCGCGGCTCGCCCTGCGGTTCGTCCCCATGCCTCTTCCAGCTGCCCAGATGCACCTCGAAGATGTTGAGCGGACGCTTGCGGATGTTCGCCTTGGCACGGGCGTCGAGCCACGACCTGTCCTTCCAGGTGTAGGTGTCGATCTCGGCGGTACGCGAGGCGGTGCCGCCAGGCACCTCGGCATAGAAAGCGTAGGGGTCGGCCTTGTAGAGCTTGCTGCCGTCCTCGAGCTCGAGGAGGTACTTGTAGAGCTGGCCGAGCTCGGCGCCGGGAATAAAGCCCTCCCAGATGCTGCCGGTGGCCGTCTCCTTGAGCGGGCTCGCGGTCTCGTCCCAGCCGTTGAAGTCACCGATGACGTGCACGCTGCGGACGTCCGGCGCCCAGACGGCAAAGTGGAATCCCTTGACGCCGTCATCGTTCACGACGGGATGAGCGCCCATCTTCTCGAAGCTCCGGTACCACTCGCCCTTGGCGAGAAGATACAGGTCGTCGTTGGTGAGATACAGGGAATTGTCACGCGTGTCCATGATCGCTCCTATGAGTTCCCTGGCCCGTTTATCACGGACCGCCTGCCTGGCATCACGTAACGGTGTCAGGAATTCTCCTTGATGGTAGATTCTAACAATAAAGCATGGAAGTTGGCTGGGGTCCATACGCGTACGCGGCCATCGATGCCGTGCGCGGGCTTTGAATTGCATAACGTTATTGACCTTGGGTTTTCTTATTGTCGTCGGCGAAAGGTGCAATATGTCCGCAGAGTCCCAGAAGGCGAAGCGCGAGCGCGTGGTCGAGGTATGCCGTCGCATGGGCGAGATGTACCCCCACGTGGAGAGCGCGCTCTCATATCATTTGCCGTTCACGCTCGTGATCTGCGTGCTCCTCTCCGCCCAGACGACCGACGCCGCGGTGAACAAGGTCACGCCGGAGCTCTTCCGTCGCTGGCCGACGCCCGAGGCGATGGCCGAGGCGGACCCCGCCGAGGTCGGAGAGGTCATCAGGACCATCGGGTTCTGGCGCTCGAAATCCCAGCACTGCGTCGAGGCCTCCCAGATGATCGTCTCAGACTACGGCGGCCAGGTGCCGAGCACCATGGAGGACCTCACCCGCCTGCCGGGCGTTGGCCGCAAGACGGCGAACATAGTGCTCAACAAGGCATTCGGCATCTGCGAAGGCATCGCAGTGGACACGCACGTCTACCGCATCGCCTCCCGCCTGCGCCTCACCAAGGCCGATACGCCGCTCGCGGCCGAGCAGGACCTTCTCGCCCTCATCCCGAGCGAGCTCTGGTCGCCCGTCAACGAGCAGTGGATTCACTTCGGGCGCGAGGTCTGCATGGCGAGAAGCCCGAGGTGCGCCGAATGCCAGCTTGCGGACCTCTGCCCGTCGGCCGGCCAGCCCAACCGCTACTTCAAGGGAAAGGCCAAGTAGGACTGCTGACGGAGATCAATCCGAGCGCGCGTGGGTCGATGTTGTCGCGGCAATCGCATCGCGCGCTGCGTTTTGTCCGGTCGCTGTATCGTGCGATAGGTTTTTGTACGTAAACGTATCGTGCGACACAAATCCAGGCTTCAGACGTGTCGCACGATAGCTTTTTGTATGTAATCCTATCGTGCGACACAAATCTGCATCCACGCGATCGCCCGAACCCCGTGCGTCCGGTCCCCGTGCGGCACGCGTGGGTCGACCTCGCCCGGACGATCGCCGCCGACCCGTACGGTCCAAAACCCCACAGGCTGCTCAAAGTGGCAGAAATCGTGGCAAAGCGAGCAACCTGTGGGGATGACAAACCCCACAGGCTGCTCGAAGTGGCAGAAATCCTGCCCACTCGAACAACCTGTGGGGTTTTGCCATCCCGAGCGAGCTTCCGCTGGCAGGTTAGATGCGAGCGAGAGCCTGGTCGAGGTCGGCGATGATGTCGTCCACGTCCTCGATGCCCACGGAGAGGCGGACGAGATCCTCGGTGAGATGGGCGGCCTTGAGCTGCTCGGCCGTGAGCTGGGAGTGCGTCGTCGAGGCGGGATGGATGATGAGCGACTTGGCGTCGCCGACGTTGGCGAGATGCGTGAAGAGCTTGACGTTGTCGACCACCTTGAGACCGGCCGCCCTACCGCCCTTGACGCCGAAGACCACCGCACCGCCAAAGCCATGCTTGAGAATTCGCGCGGCGATCTCGTGCGAGGGGTCGTCCTCGAGTCCGGAGTAGCGCACCCAGGCGACCTTGGGGCTCTCCTTGAGCCACTTGGCGACGGCGAGGGCGTTGTCGGAGTGACGCTGGACGCGCAGCGAGAGCGTCTCGAGTCCGATGCCGATGAGCTGGGCTGCATACGGCGAGAGCGTGGGGCCGAAGTCGCGGAGCTTGTTGGCGAGGACGCGCGTCGAGAACGGCGCGGCGGGCGCGGCGTCGGCGAAGACGGCACCGTGGTAGGAGGGGTCAGGCCCGGTGATGGTCGGGAACTTGCCGGGCGTCTTCTTCCAGTCGAATCTGCCCGAGTCGACGACGGCACCACCAAGCGTGGCACCGTGGCCGCCGATCCACTTGGTCAGCGACTCGATGATGACGGCCGCACCATCCTCCGCCGGGCGGTAGAGGTACGGGGTCGCGAAGGTGTTGTCGACGAACACGGGCACGGGCTCAAGCAGCGCGTTGGCCGCCTCGACGAGAGCCGGGACGTCGGCGACGTCGACGAGCGGGTTACCGATCGTCTCGACGTACCAGAGCTTGGTGTTGGGCTTTGTGCTGGCGACAAAGGCGTCGATGTCATTGTTCTCGACGAAGGTGGTCTCGACGCCGAGGTCAGCAAGGGTGTGCAGCAGGATGTTCCACGTCCCACCATAGAGCGAGTCGGAGGCCACGATGTGGTCGCCCGCCCCGACGATGTTCGTGATGGCGAGAATCTCGGCAGCATGACCGGAGGCCACCGCGACAGCCCCGGTGCCGCCCTCGACGGCGGCGATTCGAGCGGCCACGGAGTCGGTGGTGGTGTTGGTCAGGCGACCGTAGACGTTACCGGGTTTGGCCAGCGCAAACTTGGCCGCGCCGTCGGCGGCGTCATCGAACTGGAATGCGGCAGAGGCGTAGATGGGCAGCGCCGCGGCGCCCGTTACGGGGTCGGGGACGAGTCCGGCGTGGACCTGCAGGGTGTTGAAATGCTTCTCGGGATTCTGGGCAAAGCTGGGATCGAGTTCGAAGGCCATGATGGGATTCCTCTCTGGATGAGTCCGGCTGGCGCTCGCGCAGCGCTAGAAGGCGCAGCTTCGCGACGTGCGTCGCGACCGCACTTGCTGGGTTGTATTGATTGCTGGAAGCTGGTGACGCCCGGACTCAACCGAAGAAGGTATGCGCGATAGGTACCCGAAGACCTAGAGGAGTCCGGGCTTGCGCATGAACAGTCCCATGCAGATGAGGGTGTTGTATGTATGCTTCTTCTTCATGTCAATAAATCCTAGGTGTTTCCTAGGATTTGTCAACCACGTACGACGAGCGGGGCCTGGCTCGATGCCAGACCCCGCCCGGACTCACGATGCTAGAAACCGCCTAGTAGTTGATGCACTGCTCCTCGAAGTAGCTCTGCGGGTGGTTGCAGACGGGGCAGACCGCGGGAGCGGTCGGGCCGACGTGCAGGTGGCCGCAGTTGAGGCACTTCCAGACCTTCACGCCCGCGCGCTCGAAGACCTCGCCCTTCTCGACGCGCTCGGCGAGCTTGTTGTAGCGCTCCTCGTGGGCCTTCTCGACATTGCCGACCATGCTGAACTTGGCGGCAATCTCCGCGAAGCCCTCCTCCTGGGCGGTGGCGGCGAAGCCGGCGTACATCTCGGTCCACTCGTAGTTCTCGCCAGCCGCAGCGTCGCGGAGGTTGGTGAGGGTGTCGGGCACGGCGCCGTTGTGGAGGTACTTGAACCAGAGCTTCGCGTGCTCGGACTCGTTGCCCGAGGTCTCGGTGAAGATGTTGGAGATCTGGACATAGCCGTCCTTCTTCGCCTGGCTCGCATAGTACGCATACTTACGGCTGGCCTGAGACTCGCCGGCAAACGCGGCCTCAAGGTTCTTCTTGGTCTGGGAGTTCTCGAAATCTACTGCCATTATCGTGCTCCTCTTCTCCTCAGGTTTACAGATACCATCTATAGACGAGCGTCTATACCTGCCAAAGGCCGCCGTTCGACGTGCACATGCCCTCGTTGCGGAGCTCCTCCAGAATCGAGAGGACCTCGTCGGCGTCCAGCTCGATTCTACCCACTCCCCTGTCATCCTCAATCAGTTCTCGGCGGACGTCCTCAAGCGTCGCACCTTCTCCGTGAGCGAGAAGGACACGGAGCGTTTCAGCGCGTTTTTGGCGATGGGACCCCTCGAAACGCGACTGTCGGACGTGCGACAATGACCGCCTCGTGGGGTTGGGGACGCTCCGCTTGAGCCAAGCACCATAGTCGAGAAGCGAGAAGTACCAGGTACGCGGATCATCCACTGGGTCGTGGGAATCGGACGGGCAGGTCGCCTCGACGAGCGGCAGCAGCTCGGAGTCAGGCACCCGGTCGTCCGTCGGGAAGAGCTCGTGGAGGAAGACGGCGCGCACGTTGGTCTCGAGGTAGGTCGCCGGGAGGTCGAAGGCGAAGGCGCGGATGCCCGCCGCCGTCGAGGGGCCAACCCCCGGCAGAGCCACGAGAGCTGCACGGTCGCTCGGCACCCTTCCCCCGGACGCGGATATCGCCTGAGCGGCGCGAAGGAGCGCCACCGCCCGTCGGTTGTAGCCGAGTCCCTGCCACTCGTCGAGCACGTCGGCCGTCGACGCCGCTGCGAGCGCGTCCACCGTGGGGAAGCGCCCGAGCCAATGCTGCCATCGTCCGTCGACGCGAGCGACCTGCGTCTGCTGGAGCATCACCTCGGAGACCCACACCTCATAGGGGTCCCGGGACCGCCGCCACGGCAGGTCGCGGTAAAGCTCCGAGCCACGCTCGAGCACCGTCCGACGGAACCCGGCGAGTCGGTCGCCCGTCATATGCGCTAGGCCTTTGCCGCCGCAGGCTTCGCGGCTGGACCCACGAGCTCGAAGCCACCCGAGTAGTTCGGCATCTTATGGTTAGCCACGACGTCGTACAGGCTCACGGAGCTGAAGAACTCACGAAGCATGTGGTCGGCACTGCACCACACCGGATTGAAGTGGCACTCGGGCTTGAACGGGCACGCCTCTCCCTCGTCTCCCGCGAAGTCGCAGGTCTCGATCAGAATCGGGCCCTGGATGGCCTCCACGAGCTGGAGGAGCGTCGTCTTCTTGGGGTCGACGGCGAGCTTCATGCCGCCGCGGGCGCCGCGGAGACTCTCCACGATCCCGGCGAGTGCGAGGTCATGCTGGATGGACCTCGCGAAGGAGTAGGGAACGCCGTTCTCCTCGGCAGCGGTGCGGACCGAGACCACGCAGTCGGGAGACCTCACCAGCTCGGCGAGCATGCGCAGCGCGTAGTCGGTCTTTCTCGAGATTTCCAACGTTCCTCCTCGGCCTACCGGCGACAGGCGCCGGACTCCCCAACCCCATCTTCTTCGTCCCAGTCCACGATCTGCCACCCGCGCGCGCGGGAAAGGCTCGCCATCGCGCGATGGGGGCACACGGCAAAGGCACCCTCGTGCGCGACGGAGAGGATGCCCAGGTCGCTGCGGTGGTCTCCGTAGGCATACGCGAACTCCCAGGCGCCGGGCCCGTAGTGGGCATCGCACCAGCGCACGGACGACCAGACCTTCTCGGCACCCTCGACCACGGTCCCGTGAACCCGACCGGTGTAGTAGCCACGGTCGTCTCGCTCCATCTCCGTGGCGATGTATCCGTCGGCGCCGATCGTGCGGGCGGCCTCGCGGGCGATGACGTCGAACGTCGCCGACACGAGCAGCGCCTTGCAGCCATCCTCGTGCAGGCGTGCGACCTCGCGGATGGCGGCGGGCCTGATCCGGGACGACATGACCTCGGCGTAGAACGACGAGAGGATGCGGTCGACCTCCTCGGCGTCATGGCCAGCGAGCGCACCGAACACGAGCTCGCGGGCCTCGTCCTGACGCTGCGGCAGCCCGAGCTTGTAGCGGATGCCCCACCAGGCGAGAGCGATCGTGCGACGGGGGGAGATGAACCCGTGGCGCCAGAGGTACGTGGAGAGGAGCGAGCCCGACTGGCCGCGGGCAACGGTGCCGTCAAAATCAAGAACGGCTACGCGTACCAGGTCTGACCTGTCGTTCGTTTCCACTGTCCCTCCATCTCCCTGTTCGAGTCGGCACTTCTCATTCAATTCTGCCTATATGCTATCGCTGCCCACACACTGCGAGACCCACCTTGCGCTTCGTCGCATAAATTGCAAATCTTTAGAAACATATAGGGAACGCACCCGACGCACCGCGAAGAGGCAGAAAAAAGGAGCCCCATCACTGGGGCTCCTCAGATGTGCAATGGCGGGATATGCGGGACTCGAACCCGCGACCTCCGACGTGACAGGCCGGCGCTCTAACCAGCTGAGCTAATACCCCGGGTGCCTTGCGCGAAAGCTATTCTACACAGAACAGCGCGACCATGTCTAGCTGGTTACCAAAAAACTTGCCTCCTCGCCAAAATTTCCCCACCTATTCGAGGGCGATGTCAGTCGATGCGCCAGAGGAATCGGTCACATGGAGCGTCGAGCCGTTGAGAACCGCCGCCGTGACCTCGCCCGAGCCGGAGATGGTTTTGCCGTCAGAGTCGGTCACAAGGGTGGGAAGCGAGTCCGACCCGAGCATGTAGGCGGCGACGTCCCAGGTGCCGTCGGCGTTGTTCTCGGGAACGACCAGCACGTTGTTGTAGATGAGCAGCGAGAAGGGCGTACCGTCGACGCCGAACACGGTCGCTTCGTTGCTGGCGCCCTTGTTGGCGACCACGATCCATGTGCCATCCTGCTGCTGGGAGAGCGTGAAGACGGTGCCGTTGTACGAGACGCCGCCGTCAGGCACGACGACCGAGCTCGAGGATGAGGACGAGCTCGCGGACTGGTCGGTGCTCGTGGAGGTGTCCGTCGAGCTTCCGCCCGTCGCACACTTGACGATGCCGAAGATGGCGAGAAGAACGAGCATGGCGGCCACGACGACGATCACGATGCGCCGCGGCTCGATGGCTGGCTGGGAGCCGTGCCCGTGGCGGCTCTCGAAGCGACGCTCCGCGTTGGCACGTGCCCTATCGGCAGCCTCGGAGGCGTTGCGGCGGTTCGTGACCCGAGCGCCCTGTCCCGCCGAGAGCGTGTCAAGCGAGCCGGAGCGAGCGGCGGAGGCATGCGATGCGTCCTCGTCATCGACCCTCGCCACGTTGATCGGCTGGCCGGGCGCAGACACGTCCCTCACGTGCGGCCTCGCCGTGGAGCGGCGGGCGGATGCTGACTGGTCTGCGGAGTGGCGGGCATGCCTGCCCGTGCCACGGCTGCTATCGTTTCGGTCGGTTGCCATGTCGGTTCCCTTCGTCCATCCCGCTATAGCTCACGGCGCGCTTCGATGGCACGCCCCAACGTGACCTCGTCGGCATACTCGAGGTCTCCGCCCACGGGCAGTCCGCTCGCGAGCCTTGTCGCCCTCACGCCCAGCGGCCTGATGATGCGCGAGAGATAGGTCGCCGTCGTCTCGCCTTCCACGTCGGGGTTCATGGCGAGAATGACCTCCTCGACCTCCCCCGACGCGAGGCGGGCGAGAAGCTCCCTCACGTGCAGCTGCTCGGGCCCGATCTTGTCCATGGGCGAGATGACCCCGCCGAGGACGTGGTAGAGACCATGATACGCGCCCGTACGCTCGACGGCAGAGACGTCACGGGGTTCCGATACGACGCAGATGGTCGTCTGGTCGCGTGACGAATCCGAGCAGACGTCGCAGGTGTCTCGCGTGGCGTAGTTGAAGCAGACAGGGCAGAAGTGAACCTGCTCCTTGACCTCGAGGATGGCGACGGAAAGCCGTCGCGCCTCCTCGGGATCTGCCTCCAACAGGTAGTATGCGATGCGCTGCGCCGACTTCGGCCCGATGCCAGGCAGTCTGCCGAGCTCGTCGAGAAGACGCTGGAGCGCACGGCCGTCATTGGTCTCGAGTCCCACGACTAGAACAGCCCAGGGATGTTGAGACCGCTGGTCACGGAGTTGATCTGCTGCTGGGCAGCAGCGTCCGCGGACTCGAGCGCCTCGTTGACGGCCGCCACGATCATGTCCTGGAGCATCTCGACGTCCTCGGGATCAACCGCCTCGGGGTCGATGGTGATCTCCTTAAGCCGCAGGTCACCGGTCACCGTGACCTTGACCATGCCACCGCCCGCAGACGACGTCGACTCGGTGGTCGCCGCCTTCTCCTGCGCGGCGAGAAGCTGCTCCTGCATCTTGCGGGCCTGGGCCATCATCTGGTTGCGGTTCATGCCGCCCTGCCTGCTGAATCCACCCTTTGCCATGTCTTCCCCTCTCGGGCTGACGTCGCGAGCCGCCGCTCGGCGGCTACTCGTCAGCATCCTCGAAATCGTCCTCATCATAATCCGACTCGTTGGAGAACTCGTCTCCCCCGCCGCTGTCGGAGTCGTCGTCCTGTGCTCCCTCATCCTCGAGCCCAGTCTCGACCTCGTCCTCATTGCCCTCGATGACCGTCGGGATGCTCTGGCCGAAGGCGTCCTCGAGCATCGATACAATGCTCGTAAGATCCTTCGGGAGCGCGGCGACGTCATCCTTCTGGGCAGCGGACGCGGGTGCCGGCGACTCTTCCGCAAGTGCCGGAGGAGCAGGTGCAGGCACGTCGACAGGCGCGGGAACGGGCGAGGGTTCGTAGTCCTCCTCATAGACCGTGACGTCCACGTCGTCATAGGGCACCGCGGCGTCTGCCGCCTCTGGCGCGGCTTCCGGCACGGGGTCCCACGGCATCGGGTTATCCTGCGCGGGAGCGGGCTGCGGCACCGTTGCTGGCGCGGGCGCCGGTACGGCCTGCGGCGCGGGCGCCGGCTGAGCCACGGGCTGGGGCGTCGGAACGGCAGCTGCCTTGTCGGCACGTGCGATGGCCTGGTTCGCGAGGCTCGATTCGACGTACACGAGCTCTCGCGGACCAAAGACCTTCGCGATGACTGGCGAGATGATCTCGCGGACGTCGCTGCGCTCGAGCATGCGCGCCGCGAAGTGCGAGCCCTTGGGAAGCGAGATCGTGAGCTTCGAGCCATCATCCGAGACGGCCGTCGAGCTCAGGAGCAGCGATCCCTTCGAGGGCGCCAGCGAGACGAGCCCGTTGACGGCATCGCGCCACCGCCGCTGAAGTTCTCCGTCGCCCAGGGCGGAAGCCGCCACGGACTTCGGAGCCTCCGGTGGTTTCGGCGAGGGCGCTGGCGGAACTACCGGTGCCGGAGCGGGGCTCGGCGCCGCCACAGGTGCAGGCTGCGGAGCAGGCGCCGCCGCCGGAACCGCCACCGGCTGCGGGACAGCCGCCGGCTGAGGAGCCGCTACGGGCTGCGTCACTGCCGCTGGGCGCGGAGTCGGCACCGCACCGGGCGTCGAGAGCACGTCGACCTGTCGCTCGAGGTCCGCCACGCGCTCGGCGAGCGCCTCGAGCGTGAGCTCGGTCTCGGGCCGCGCGATTCTCGTGAAGGCGATCTCGAGAACGAGCCGCTGGTTGGTGGCGGTGCGCATGTCATTGGACGCGTCCCCGAGAACGGTGAGCACGCGAGCGACGCGGTCGACCGAACCGAACGCGCGGGCTTCTCGCCGGAGCGCGTCGACGTCGGGCGCAGGACCCGCGATCACGTCCTGCGACGTGCCGACGGCAGCGACCACGTAGACGTCACGCACGTGAGCGGCGAGCTCGCGGGAGAACTGCAGGAGGTCGCGACCCTTGTCCACGAGCCTCCCCACCGCGTCGAAGAGCGCTGGCACGTCTCGCCGCGCGAGAGCCTCGGTCACGGAACCGAGCACGGAGCCCGAGACCTCGCCGAGAAACTCCTGCGCGACCTTCGTCGTGACGCTCCCGCCGCCGTACGTCGAGATCTGCTCGAGCGAGGTGAGCGCGTCTCGCATGCCGCCGCGCGCATGCCTCGTGATGAGCTCGAGCGCCGCCTCGTCGTACGAGAAGCCCTCCTGCGAGCACACGAAGGCGAGGTGCGCCTGCATCTCGTCGGCACCGATGGCGTGGAAGTCGAAGCGCTGGACGCGGGAGAGGACCGTGGCGAGGATCTTCTGCGGGTCGGTCGTGCACATGATGAAGACGACGTGGGCGGGAGGCTCCTCGATGGTCTTGAGCAGCGCGTTGAACGCCGCCGGCGTGAGCATGTGGACCTCGTCGATGATGTAGACCTTGTAGTCGCTGCGCACCGGCGCGTAGTTGACGCGGGAGATGATCTCCTCGCGGACGTTGTCGACGCCCGTGTTGGATGCGGCGTCGAGCTCGATGACGTCGGGGTGGTCCCCCGTGGCGATGAGACGGCAGTCCTCGCAGTCGCCGCAGGGCAGGCCGTCGACGCTGCTCTTGCAGACGAGCGCCTTGGCGAGGATGCGGGCCATGGTCGTCTTGCCCGTGCCGCGAGGTCCGCAGAACAGATAGGCATGGCTCGTGCGCCCCTCGAGCACGGCGCGTTCGAGGGTCTCGACCACATGCTTCTGACCGACGACCTGCTCGAACGTCGCCGGGCGATACTTTGTGTAGAGCGATTCCATGGAGCCTCCGCGTGGGGGAACCAGTATGCAAAGCATCAGTATACCCGCGCGCGGCGGGTGCCCCATAACTCAAAGAAGCCGACGTGGACTTCCCGTCGCGGTGAGCGCGCCGACGGCCGGCAGGTGTCGGCGCCGTCCCGCTGAAGCCCGCGGGACAATCCCCACCGCCAGGTCATCGATAAAAAAAGCGGGACCCGCCGGGAAGGAGCGGGTCCCCAAGGGAAGTGTGGCCGACCAGGAAAGGAGGAGGAGTAGTTCGGACCACAACATGCTGCTATCATGCCCCACCCCTCCTCGCCGCGAGCGAATCTGGCACAAGAGGTCACCCGCGCGGCGCAAGTTGCGCATGCGGCCCATTACATACCGCTCACGACGTTACCCTCTCCCATCGCCTCTCCACAAAAGAGGGGCCGGCCCGAGGGAGGCCGGCCCCAAAGGGGTGTGCGGGTGGGAGTGGGAAGGAGACCTGGCCCGCACGGGAGACTTCGCGGCAGACGACGAGGCGCGAGCCTAGTCCTTCTCGCCAGCCTTCTCCTCGGCGGAGTCAGCGGCGTCCGCCTTCTTCTCCTTGAGCGCCTTGTTGGTCTTCACGGCCTTGTAGCCGAGAAGCGCACCGAGGGCGACGAGGACCGCGGTGCCGCCCCAGACGCCGTACTGCCAGGGCGCGACGCCGTACTTGACGCTTGAGCCAGGCACGAGGCCGTTCATGGCGTTGGAGTTGACGACGGTGTAGCAGACGTTGTGCATGGCCGTTCGCATGGCCGCCACGATGTCAGCCTTGTCGGTGTTGGCGATGTCACCGGACATGGCAGAGTACGTGAGCTGCAGGTCGTTGCCCGCAAGCAGCGAGGGGTCCTTCTCCATGTAGCCGTAGAGGTTGAAGTCGGTGATGACCGCGCCACGGAAGCCCCACTCGTCGCGCAGGAGGTTGGTGAGCAGGCTCTTGCGGCCGCCCGCCCACTCGGTGCCGATGTAGTTGAACGAGCTCATCACGGCCGTGCAGCCCGGCATGGTCTTGGTCGACATGGTGCCCTTGTCGTCCGAGATGTACTTCATGTCGACGGAGGGCGTCTTGATGGCAATCTCGAACTGGCGCAGGTAGCACTCGCGCATGGTCTGCTCGGTCGCCCAGGTCATGATGTGCTGGATGCGGTAGGACTCCTGGTCGTTGAGGGCGAAGTGCTTGACGTAGCCGTAGCAGCCACGAGAGGCGGCACCCTGGATCTCGGCGGCGCAGATCGAGCCGCCCAGCACGGGGTCCTCGGAGAAGTACTCGAAGTTGCGGCCGGCGAACGGCGAGCGATGCGTGTCGCACGCGGGGGCGTACCAGCCGTTGTAGCCGGAGGAGAGCGCCTCCTCGCCGACGGCCTGGCCGACCTGCTCGATGAGGTCGACGTTCCAGGTCTGGGCCATGAGGTACTCGGAGCAGTAGGCGCAGTTGCCCGTGGAGCCCGTGAGACTCGTGAAGCCGGCAGGACCATCGGGATCGGAGGTGGCGGGCTTGGAGATGGAGGCGACCTCGGCCGTGTTGTAGGCGGCGTCGTTGATGACGGCGATCATCTCGCTGACGCTGATCTGGTCGAGCAGGCTGTCCCAGAGCTCGTCGTCGTAGTCAACGCCGCGCAGGTCGATGAGGGAGAGGCCGTTGCTCGCGCCCGTCGTCGGCATGGCGACGGAGGAGTCCTGGGCGTACGCGAACTCGGCCACGGAGATTCCGACGGCATCGGTGGTCGTGTCCTCGGCAGCCTCGGGGAAGGTGCCCTTGAAGTCGTCGCGCGAGAATGCCGTGCAGTTCTTCTCCATGTACTGCGTGCAGTCGTCGAAGAGGTTCGTGAGCTTGGTGTCGGTGACCTCGTCGGTGGTGTAGGTCTTCGCGGCGACCGTGACGGGCTTCGAGTCGACGACGGTGTGCGAGTCGGTGCGGAGGCTGATGTCGTAGTCGCCCGAGTCGAGCACGTAGCCGCTCTTGTCGGAGTCCCAGGAGGCCATCCTGCGAACGGGGAAGCTGACCTCGACGGTCTCGGACGCGCCGGCCGCCAGCTCGCTCGTCTTGGCGAAGCCGCCGAGGACGACGGCGCTCTTGGGCAGGCCGCCCTCCTTGTACGGGGCGGTGAAGTAGATCTCGACGACCTGCTTGCCCGACGCGCTACCGGTGTTGGTCACGGTGACGGACGCCTTGACGTCCGTATCGTCGGCGCTCACCGAGTCGAGCGTCTGCTCGAAGGTGGTGTAGGAGAGGCCGTAGCCAAACGGGAACACCACGGCGGAATCGTAGTCGAAGCCGGGGTAGTTGCCCGCGGCAGCCTCCACCGCGGCCGTCTCGTAGTAGCGATAGCCGTAGTAGATGCCCTCCTTGTACTCCACGAAGTACGCGGTGCCGTCGGCGCGGAAGCCGTTGGGGTTGGAGTCGTAGTAGCCGGAGACGTCGGCGTAGTGCTTGCCACCGAAGTTCTTGAACGTGGGGTCGGCGGTGAAGTCGGCGACCCAGGTGTCGGTCGTCTTGCCGGACGGGCTCATGGCGCCCACGAGGAGCTGGCCGACGCCGTTGGAGCCGGCGGCGCCGAGCGAGCCGATGTGCAGGATGGCGTCGACCTCGTAGTCGCCGCTCATGAGGGGACCGAGCTCCATGGTGGTGGAGGCGTTGATGAGGACGATGACCTTCTTGCAGGCGGACTTGGCCGCGGCGATGAGGTCCTTCTCCTCGACGGTGAGCTCGAGCTCGTGCTGGCCGTCAACGTAGTTGGCGGTCTCGTCGTTCTCGGTGAAGGCCGTGGACACGCCCGACTCGACGTCTCCCTTGAGGTCGCGGGAGAGGTCACCGCCCTCGCCGCCGCCACGCCCGAGGACGATGACCGCGGTGGTCCCGGAGATGGAACTCTGGGCGTCGGAGGAGTACGCCGACCAGGGAATCTCGCCGATGTAGTAGGCGGCCGTGCTGGGGTCGTCCATCGTGATGGCGGCCTTGGGGTAGTTCGAGTAGTTGCTGTTGATGAAATCGAAGGCGGTGTCGTTGATCGTGAGGCCGGCGTTGGCGATGCCCTGGTAGAGGGTCACGCAGTCGTTGGGATCAACGGTGCCCGAGCCAGCCCCGCCGTAGACGGGGTCCGCCGCGTAGCGGCCGAGGAGGCTGATGGTGGTCCCGGCGGCAAGAGGCAGCGCGCCGTTGTCGTTCTTGAGCAGGACGGCGCCCTCCTCGACGATCTGCGCGACGACCTCGGTCGCCGCCTCCTTCGCCTGGTTGCGTCCGCGGTAGGCGGCCGCGTAGTACGTGGAGTCCCAGCTCTCGGAACCCTCGGACTGGACGACGGTAGTAGGACGGCCGCCCAGGTAGTGGCTCAGCAGCGAGCTGTAGCTGTTCGCGGCGACGTTGAGCGCCCCGGCGGCACCAAGCGAGACGACCGCTCCTGCAGTCTGCGCCACGAACTTCCTTCTTGTGACGGTCTTGGGCTTCTTCCCCATCAGAATCTCCTTCTTCTTTTCTCCCACCCCCTCTCCCTCGAGGGGGCCACTCAGTATCACGAACGTAACCCAGACGCCGTCCCACTTCCGCACTTCGGCGCAACCTGCCGCTTTCGGAGCGTAGCTTGCAGGGACTTGCGGGCAATCGGAACCTGGTCGGCAGACTTGGAAACGGAAAGGGCGCACCGCCCAACGTGCTGAACGGTGCGCCCTCTGGTCGTTCTGCGTCTTGGCGCAGACGTCGGTTACAGGCTAGCCGACCTTGCCCACGGGAACCTCGTCAGAGGTCTTGACCTCGGTCTCGGGCGCGGTGAGCGGATCGACCTTATAGGTCTTGACGCGGTCGTCGTCGATGACGCCGGACCAGTTGAGACCGAAGCAGAAGTCGTAGGTGTTGCCCTCGGAGTCGACGTAGCACTCCATGTCGCGGGGGACGTCCTCCTTGTCGGACTCGACGGACTCCATGCTGATCGGCATCTGGTGGTTGAGCAGGCCATAGGGCTCCGCGGAACCGGCGATGATATGGGCGAAGGCCTCGTCGGCGATGGACTCGAAGCCAAAGAGGATGACGTCGGCGTACTGCTCGATCTCAGAGAAGACCATCGGCCTGTCGGCGTCGATGATGAGGATGAGCTTGGCATCCGCGGGCAGCTTCTCCTTGACGCCGATGACGAAGTCGAGGTCGGACTCGTTGGTCGCATTGGTCGACTCGCCGAAGTAGCTGCGGTTGATGTACTCGCCGTACTCATCCTTGGGGTTGAGGGACTCCTTGCGCACGTTCGCGCCGTCAGCGGTGTACGGACGGTACTGAAGCGAGATGGGCTTCCAGTAGGGGCCGGGGTCGGGCGTGGTGCCCATGACGACGCTCATGAAGTTCGGGCCACCCTGGACGCCCTGGTAGGCATCCTTGGGGTTGTTGATCTTCACGACGGCATACTTGACGTCAGCGAGGTCGGCTGCGGCGAGCGCCTGGATGTCGGACTCCTGGTACTGCGCCTTTCCGTCTGCGCCGGCTGCGCCCGTGGGGTCACCGAGGTTGTCGGTGACGACGTCAAAGCCGAGGCCCTCGACCTGCGCGCCGAAGCACTGGTCGACGGAGACCGTCGTGGTGCCGGTCCAGAAGGAGGTCGTCGAGGAGAACTTCCTCGGGATGTAGACCTTGCCGTCGACACCCTTGTCGGAGATGACGTTGCCGGCGTTCTTGAGCATGACGACGGACTTCTCGGCAGCCTCCATGCCGAAGCTCGCGGCGGTCTCGCTCTCGAGAACCTCCTTGGCCACGGTGCGGTCGGAGTACGGCTGCTCGAAGAGGTCGACGGTCATCTCGGTCTTGATGAACCTGCGGGCGTTGTCCTGGAGAAGGGCGAGCGCGTCGTCCTCGCCCATATCGTCGACGAGGAGCTTGTAGCCAGCCGTGGCGTCGTCGATGTTCCACTCGCCGCCGATGGAGCCGACGGTGTTCTTCATGAGCTTGGCCCAGCGCTCGGGCTCGGTGAGGTCCTTGCAGCCGTGCATGATGGCGGTGAGGATCATCCAGTCGGTGCAGATCCAGCCGTCCCAGCCGGCATTGCGAAGAATGGACATGTTGTGCGCGGAGTAGGCGGAGCCCACGGTCTCGCCGAGCTCCTCGGGATCGTTGGGGTCATACGCGATGCCGTAGCAGGGCATGACGGCAAGTGCGGCGCTGGTCTTGGAGTCGAGCTTGAAGCCGCCGTCGAGGAACGGGATGAGGTGCGCGTTGAAGTTGCTCCCCGGGAAGACGTTCCACTTGCCGGAGTCAGAGTGGTCGTCGCGGCCGCCCTCGTTGGAGCCCTCGCCCACGAAGTGCTTCAGCATGACGGCGCAGGACTCGTCGCCCCAACCCTGGTCGTCGGTGGCGTCGTCGTCGCCCCACGTGGACTGCATGCCGGCACCGAACGAGGCGATGAAGTCGCGGTTGAGCGCAGGGTCGCCGCCGCAGGAACCCGAAAGACGCGTGCCCTTGGTCTCGGAGTAGAGATCGATCTGCGGGCCAAGCTCGATGCGGACGCCCGTGGCGCGCCAGGCGCGAGCCTGCCACATGCCGGCCTTGCGCCAGATGTCCTTGTCGAAGGTGCAGGCGAGACCGACTGAGCTGGGCACGTTGAAGAGGACGTAGGGATCGGAGAAGTTGAAGTACGGGATGCCGAAGCGATCGGTATCCTTCTCGCAGACCTCCTGGCAACCGTTGATCCACTCGATGTCGGTGGCATAGGACTTCTCAGAGGACATGAGGCGGGAGACGCCGCCGCGGGACCCGTCCTCGACGAGGCTGTAGTCGGTGGTGTCGGTGGAGGTTGAGCTGCCGCCCGTGGTCGCGTTCGCGAAGGTCAGCGGGAAGATCTGCTCGGCGGTGAGCTGAGAGGCGAGGTTCGCGGCGCGGTCGTCGATGGACTGGCGCCAATCCTCGTAGAGGTCGAGCTTGCCGCTGCCGTTCATGTCCTTGAAGGCGTAGCCGTCGACCTGGATGATCTTGGTGTCATCCATGACGCCGAGGGTCGGCGCGCCGTCCTCCTGGGTGATCTTGTACCAGCCGTCACGGGTCTGCTCGGAGGTCCACTTGGCCTTGACGTCGCTGCCGTCGGGCTCGATCGGGTACTTGTCGGCGGCTGGCGCCGTGAAGCCCGAGCTCGAGCTCGACGAAGTGCTCGTGCTGGCGGAGCAGCCCGCGAGGCCGGCGAGGCCGGCGACGGTCGCCGAGCCGAGCAGGAAGTTCCTGCGTGTTACGTTGTTGTTCATTCCATTCCCCTTCCGTTCGTGCATCTTATAGGGACGCGGCTCCCGACCGCGTCCCATTCCCCCCGATACGCTCCCCTCCTGGGAAGCGGACTAGCCTAGCCGTAGAAGTCGAAGTTGATGGTGTCGAAGTCGGCGATGCCGAAGTCGGCTGCGTTGCCGGTGAGGGTCGCCTGGTCGACGACCG